>VMHT01076188.1_pt1 | contig 10365 bp, 9 predicted proteins | sample 4693611 | NCBI WGS metagenome assembly VMHT01 (sample SAMN12280063, study PRJNA550983) | marine metagenome | isolation source: seawater sampled from same location over 5 years 0.02-0.2 micron viral filtrate | place: USA: collected off the coast of southern California halfway between the port... ...
CTTTTTTCATAGTTTAGGTATGTGGGGGATGATGATTTTTAGACCAGAGGTTTTCCTGTCATCGCAGTTGGAATTTCAACAGCCATAAGTTTTAGAATGGTAGGTGCAATGTCACCCAAGATACCGTCAATGATGGGAGTATTGTTTATATCGACCAAGATTAATGGCACTGGGTTTAAAGTGTGAGCCGTGTTGGGTGAGCCGTCTGCATTGACCATGGTTTCACAATTGCCGTGATCGGCAATGATAATGATTTTGTATTGGTTTTCTATAGCAGCATCAATAATATCTCCAGCACATTGATCCACGGTTTCACAGGCTTTTATGGCCGATTGTAAATCTCCGGTATGACCTACCATATCGGGATTGGCAAAATTCAAACAGATAAAATCGGGTTTCTCCTCACTGATTTTTGGGATGATGGCATCCCTAACGTCAAAAGCACTCATTTCGGGTTGGAGGTCATAGGTTGCAACTTTGGGTGAGGGACACATGATGCGCTCCTCCCCTTTAAAAGGCTCTTCTCTACCACAGTTAAAAAAAAAGGTAACGTGGGGATATTTTTCGGTCTCTGCAATTCTTATTTGGGTTTTATCCGCTTTGGAAAGGGTTTCGCCCAAAGTATCTTCTAAGTTGTCTTTTTCAAATACAACCTTAATGTTATTAAAGGTTTTATCGTAATTCGTTAGGGTTACATAATATAAATCCAAAGGGATCATTTCCTGTTCTGGGAAAGCACGTTGTGAAAGGGCATCTGTCAATTGTCGCCCGCGGTCGGTTCGGTAATTGAAAAAGATTACCACATCCCCCTGGGCAATTTTACCTAAGGGCTGCTCGTTGGAGTCAACGGCAATCAAGGGTTCTATAAACTCGTCCGTAACTCCTGCAGCATAGCTAACTTCAATACTATCGATCATATTGTGGGTTGGTGTGCCTTTGGCGTGCACCAATGCATCATAGGCTTTTTTAACTCTTTCCCATCTTTTGTCCCGATCCATTGCATAGTAACGTCCGGTGATGGAGGCTAGTTTTGCCTTCGTCTGATCAAGCTTTTGGGACAGTCTCCGAAGATAGTTGACGCTAGATTTGGGATCCACATCTCGACCATCAGTGAAGCCGTGAACAAAAACTTGGGGAACATCGAATTGCGCCGTCATCTCCAAAAGCCCCTCCAAGTGATCCATATGTGCATGTACACCACCATCGGAAAGCAATCCCAAAAAATGCAAATTTTTTCCTTGGTTTTGGGCGTAGGTCAAAGCATCTACCAAAACCGGATTTTTTTCAACGCTTTTGTCTTCAATGGCTTTCGAAATTTTAACCAAGTCTTGATAAACAATTCTTCCTGCTCCCAGGTTCATATGTCCCACTTCGCTATTTCCCATTTGACCGTTGGGAAGACCCACGTTTTCTCCATGGGTTAAAAGAGAGGCATGGGGATACTTATCAAGCCAGGCATCCATATTGGGTGTTTGGGCTAAATCTACTGCAGAGACCTCAGGGTTGGGTGCCAAACCCCATCCGTCCAAGATCATTAAAATTACTTTTTGGGCCATTCAATTTTTTTACAAAGATAGCAATTCCACCAGCTTGTATTTCGAGTATACAGCGAAAAAAATATTTGTTGTTTCTTTGTATAGATGAGACAAAAAGGTGTCGTTTATTGTTCTACAGGAAGCCATTACCGTGTGAAATTCAACGGAGCGTTTTACGATTGTAGGATTAAGGGAAAATTCCGAATCAAAGGGATTAAAAGTACCAATCCCATTGCTGTAGGGGACAGGGTCTGGTTTGATAGGGAATCTGACGGAGTGAAAAAAACGGGAGTGATCACCGAAATCGAATCCCGTCAGAACTACATTGTTAGAAAATCGGTTAACCTTTCCAAACAAATTCACATCATTGCCTCCAATATTGATCAAGTTTTTTTGATGATTACCTTTAAAACACCGCCCACTTTCCCAGCATTTATCGACCGTTTTTTGGTCACCTCAAAAGCCTATGAAATCAAAACCGTATTGGTGTTTAATAAAATTGATCTGTATACTCCCCAAGAATTAAAGGATATGCGATCCCTAAAGGGGGTCTATGAAAAAATAGGTTACGACTGTTACGAGGTGGTGGCGAAAGAGGTTAATAGCTTGGGCGAGATTCAAAAAACCATGGCTAAAAAGGTGAGTGTATTTTCCGGTCACAGCGGGGTGGGAAAATCCACTTTATTGAACAGCCTTTCGCCTGGGTTGGATTTGAAAACTGCCAATGTTTCTGCCCAACACGAACAGGGACAACATACCACTACTTTTGCCGAAATGTTTGACCTGGATGGAGGAGCCAAAATCATCGATACTCCTGGGATCAAAGGTTTTGGAGTTGTGGACATCCAAAAGGAAGAATTGTCGGGTTATTTTACAGAATTTTCTGTTTTGAGATCGCAGTGTAAATTTAATAACTGCCTACACACAACTGAACCTCAATGCGCAGTCAAAGAAGCATTGGAGGCAGGCGAAATAGCCCAAAGCCGATACAAATCTTATCTACAATTGTTAGATAACGATGCTACATACCGGTAAGTTATGAGAATTGTCATTCAGAGGGTCAGTCAAGCAGAATTGAAAGTTGAGGGAAAAACTGAAGGAGCTATTGGGAAAGGCCTATTTGTGCTGTTGGGAATTGAAAACGATGATAATTCCTCTGATATGGAGTGGTTGGTGAATAAACTCCTCAATTTGAGGATTTTCAATGATGAAAATCAAGTGATGAACTATTCGCTCCTCGATATGGAGGGGGAATTGATGGTCATCAGTCAGTTTACTTTGATGGCTGCGACCAAAAAGGGCAACCGACCCTCCTACATCCGCGCTGCACGTCACGAAACAGCCATTCCATTATATGAGCAGTTTGCAAGCATGTCAGAGAAAAAATTGGGAAAAAAAATAGCCAAGGGTATTTTCGGTGCAGATATGAAAGTCAGTCTGACCAACGATGGGCCTGTAACCATCATTATTGATTCCAAAAACAGGGAATAGTACTTAAAAGATATTTACCTCAAATTCCAAGTCAATTGCAAAGTTTTCCAAAACCTTGTCTTTGATCTGTTGGGCCAGTTTTTTGATTTCAGTACCGGAGGCCTTACCGTAGTTGACCAAAACTAAGGCTTGGTTTTGGTGGACACCTGCATCATTCTTGCGATAGCCTTTAAAGCCCAAGTAGTCGATCAACCAAGCAGCTGGAATTTTGACTTTTCCCTCTTGATCGGGATAGTGGGGTAGGTTGGTATATTGTTTTTGCAGTTCCGAAAATTGTTCTGAATCAACTACTGGATTTTTAAAAAAACTTCCGCTGTTTCCTATTTGACGTGGATCGGGCAATTTGGACGACCGGATTTCGATCACCGCCTGTGCGATCATTTGAATAGTGGGCGACTTGGACTCGATTTTTTCGAACAGACCTCGGTAGGAGGTGTTGATTTGATGTGGTGCCTTGGTCAGATTGAACTGAGCCGAAGTAATGATGTATTTTCCTTTGAGTGCATTTTTAAAAATGGAATTTCTGTACCCAAATTCACATTCGGTCTTGTTAAAGGTTTTGATCTCCCCGGTCTCTAGAGACATGGCTTCGCAACTTTCAAAAACCTGGCTAAGCTCCGCCCCATAGGCTCCTATGTTTTGGATAGGAGCCGCTCCCACACTGCCCGGGATCAAGGCCAAATTTTCAACACCCCCAAAATCTTTTTCTAAACACCACAACACAAAATCATGCCAGTTTTCCCCCGAAGCGACTTTGACCTTAGCTCTATACTCATCCTCCTGAAGGATTTCTATTCCACGGCTTTCAATCTTCAGGGTAAGTCCATCAAAATCTTGGGTAAGTAATAGATTACTACCTCCTCCCAAAACTAAAAGTTGGCCATCTTGATTTTCGCTCAAAACCGCTTTTAATACATCAGTGGATTGAATGCTGATGAAATTTTTTGACTTAACGTCAATGCCAAATGTGTTGTAGGCACTTAGAGAAATATCTTTTTGGAAATTCAAAACCATAGGGAAAGATAGAAAAATGACTAGGAATTACGATAGGCAGTCAAGGCTTTTTCCAAAATTTCGGCGGCGCGTTGGAGTTTTTTGCTCTCCAATACAAATGCCAATCGGACTTGATCTTTGCCCAATTCGGGTGAGGAGTAAAAGCCCGCAGCTGGAGCCAGCATCACGGTTTGCCCCTGATCTTCAAAATCGGTAAGCAAAAATTTAGAAAAATCTTCGGCATTATTGACTGGGAGTTTAGCAATACAATAAAATGCTCCCATGGGGTTGGAAACTTCTACTCCCTCTATTTTTTCCAGTGCGGCAACGGTGACGTTTTTCCTTTTTTCGTATTCTTTTTTTATATCATGTAAATAGGATGAGGGTGACGAAACAGCCGCTTCACTAGCCATGAGTGCAAGAGTTGGTGGGGACAATCGAAGGTGTGCAAATTTAAGCGCAGTGGCCATCAATGCTCTGTTTTTAGAAATCATACAGCCCACCCTCGCTCCACATAAACTATAACGCTTGGATACCGAATCGATCATCACGGCATGTTCACTGCCTTTTTCCGAATTTAAAACTGAATAATGGGACTGATCAGTGTATATGAATTCTCGATACACCTCATCTACAATTATAAAAATGTCGTTTGCTAAGGCCAGATCAATCAAGGCCTTGATTTCTGCCTCACTGTAAAGGTAACCAGTTGGATTGCTAGGGTTGCAAATCAATATGGCTCGGGTCTTGTCAGTGATTTTTTCCTTTAATTGGGCTATTGGGGGCAATTCGAATTGATTCTCAAAATGCGAAACCACTGGAATGACTTCCACACTACAAGCCGCTGCAAATCCGTTGTAGTTGGCATAAAAAGGTTCAGGAATGATGATTTCATCTCCAGCATCGCAAATCACGTTGAGGGTAAATGATAAAGCCTCACTGGCTCCTGTGGTTACAATGATATCATCGGATTCAATGGATATGCCATGTTGCTCATAGTAATTGCAGAGCTGAGTTCGATAGGATAGGGAGCCTTGGGAGGAACCATATGGGAGGAGCTTAAGCGATTGTTTACGTACAATCTCCATCGCCTCTTTAGGAGCTTCAATATCGGGTTGCCCAATATTGAGATGCAAAACTTCTACTCCACGATTTTTGGCTTCATCTGAGTGAAACACAAGTTTCCGGATGGGAGACGAGGGCAGTTCTTGACCTTTTTTGGAAATTTTTGGCATCTTATAATTTATGAGTGCAAATATTCAAAAAAAAAGCCCTTATTCTCAATTAAGGAACAAAAATTAATTGATAATGGGATTAAAATAAATCAATTGTCCAATACGTTGCCCTTAATCTTTAATGCTATAATGCTAGCAGAGATAACATTAGTGTTTACGGTGATCGTTTTTCTGAAAACCCCAATTCGATTAGTGTCATACCTTACCGTAATCTCCCCTTTTTCTCCAGGAGCGATAGGTTTCTCTGGTTTTTTTGGAATGGTGCATCCACAACTGGATCTAACACTCTCAATCATTAGAGGAGCATCTCCTGTATTTTCAAAAACAAATATCCTCATACCTTCGCTTCCTTTGGCAACTTTTCCATAATCAATGGTATCCGCGTCAAAACTTATCATGGGACCAGAAGCTTGAGCACACAATACTAGCGGGACAAAAATCAATAAAATAAAAAGGATTGCTTTTTTCATTCTTATAAATTCTATTCTATAAATTTACAACTTTAAAAAGAAAACCAAAACCGACAGAGTTTTTATAATCCCAAAAGGGTGATTAATTTTGTCGAGCATTCTAAAGACTTACTACATTTCATGCAGATTCCATCTAAGTTTATTTCGCAAAACGTTGAAGATAAATGGTATACCTATTGGATGGAAAAAGATTTTTTTTCTTCTACTCCAGACGATAGGGAACCCTACACTATAGTGATTCCTCCTCCCAATGTTACTGGTGTGTTGCATATGGGGCATATGTTGAACAATACGTTACAAGACATCATTATCCGCCGTTCTAGAATGCAAGGCTATAATGCCTGCTGGGTTCCTGGGACTGATCATGCCTCCATTGCCACAGAGGCTAAGGTGGTGGCTCGCCTCAAAGAACAAGGCATCGAAAAATCGACGCTCAGCCGTGAAGATTTTTTAAAACACGCTTGGGATTGGACCCATGAGTATGGAGGGGTAATCCTTGAGCAGCTCAAAAAATTAGGGTGTTCCTGTGATTGGAGTCGCACCAAATTTACACTAGATGTGGACATGTCGGCTTCAGTTATTGACACTTTTGTAAGGCTCTACAATAAAGGTTTGATCTACAGGGGTTATAGAATTGTTAATTGGGATCCGGAAGCCAAAACCACCCTGTCCGATGAGGAGGTGATTTATGAAGAGCGGGACGGCCAACTCTACCATATCGCCTATGCTGTTGTGGAAAGTGATGAAAAAGTGATCATTGCAACCACCCGCCCCGAAACCCTTTTGGGAGATACTGCCGTTTGTATTCACCCCGAGGATGAACGTTTTACCCATCTTAAAGGAAAACAATTAATTGTTCCCATCGCCAATCGAAAAATCCCAATCATCGAAGATGAATATGTGGACATAGAATTTGGAACGGGTTGTCTTAAAGTGACCCCAGCCCATGATATCAACGACAATGCCCTAGGCGTAAAACACCAATTGGAGGTCATAGATATTTTTAATGATGATGCCACCCTAAACCATCACGGTTTGGAATTTGAAGGCATGGATCGTTTTGTAGCCCGAAAAAAAATAGCCAAAGCCCTGGAAGGAACTGGTCAATTGGTCAAAAAAGAAAACCACCGCCACAAAGTGGGGACATCAGAACGTACCAAAGCGGTTATAGAACCTCGACTTTCGGATCAGTGGTTCCTCATGATGGAAGGTTTGGCACAGCCTGCCATTGAAGCAGTTTTGGAAAGCAAAGAGGTGAAGCTGGTACCCGAAAAGTTTAAAAATACCTACCGTCATTGGATGGAAAATATTCGTGATTGGAATATTTCCCGACAGTTGTGGTGGGGACAGAAAATCCCTGCCTACTTCTATGGAAAGGGCAATTCCCAATTTGTGGTTGCTAAAGATAAAGCGACAGCTCTCGATTTGGCTAAGGCCAAGTCTGGCAATGACCAGCTCCAAGCCTCCGATTTACGCCAAGACGAAGATGTTTTGGATACTTGGTTCTCATCCTGTTTGTGGCCTATATCGGTTTTTAACGGAGTACTGGAACCTGACAATCCGGAGATCAGTTATTACTATCCCACTCAGGATTTGGTCACTGGGCCCGATATTTTATTCTTTTGGGTGGCTCGGATGATCATGTCCGGTTATGAGTTAAGGCAGGAAAAACCTTTTTCGAATGTATATTTGACCGGATTGGTTCGAGACAAACAAGGTAGAAAAATGTCCAAACAATTGGGCAACTCTCCCGACGCGCTGGCCTTGATAGACGAATATGGAGCCGATGCCGTTAGGGTAGGGCTGATGCTGAGTTCTGCCGCTGGAAATGACCTATTGTTTGACGAAAGCCTTTGCCAGCAAGGCAAAAACTTTTCCAACAAAATCTGGAATGCCTTTCGTTTGGTTGAGGGATGGGAGGTAAATCTAACCCATGTAATCCCTGCCGTGAACAAGGCAGCCATTCAGTGGTACAAAAACCTATTTCAACAAACCCTCAGTCTGATCGATGATCACTACAGTAAGTACAGAATCTCCGATGCTTTGATGAGTTTATACAAACTGATTTGGGATGATTTTTGTTCGTGGTTTTTGGAAATGGTCAAACCCAGCTATGGAGACCCTATAGACAGTGGTACTCTTGAGGAAGTAAAAGCTTTGTTTGAAGACAACCTCAGGCTGCTGCACCCTTTTATGCCTTTTATCTCCGAAGAACTTTGGCACCACATCGATAAGCGAGACACCCATGAGGCGCTGGTGGTTTCCGATTGGCCTAAGGCCCAACCTATAGATCAAAACTGTATTGATGATTTTGAAATGGTCAAACAAATGGTGGCTGGGATCAGAAACTTTAGAAAAGAAAAAAACATCGGATTCAAAGAACCATTGATCTTGATTTCCAAGGCTGAACCACCTTATCCGGAAGTTATTCGTAAACTCGCACAGTTAGAATCCATTGAATCCAAAGTCCAAGACGAAAACCAAGCTCTGGGCTCTTTTAGAGTGGGACAATCGGAGTTTTTTATTCCCCTTAAAGCCGTTGATCCAGAGCAGGAGCGCAAAAAGCTGACCCAAGAATTGGAATACGCTAAAGGTTTTCTAAAATCGGTTGAGAAAAAACTATCCAACGAACGTTTTGTTTCTAACGCCCCTGAAAAGGTCATCGAATTGGAACGTAAAAAAGCTGCTGATGCTCATGAGAAAATTTCTATACTAGAAAAAAGCTTAAACCAGCTTTAGTTTAGACTTCGCCAATACAATCCTGACCACCCTTTACAACTTCATTTTTTTCAACCTTGATCTTGGTGCCTAATGGTAAAAACAAATCTACTCTGGAACCAAATTTTATAAATCCGGCATCCGTACCTTGTATTACCTCATCTCCTACTTTTGCGTAGTTTACGATCCGGCGCGCCACCGCCCCAGCAACTTGGCGGTATAGGATTTGTCCTAGGGTTTTGTTTTCCACTACCACGGTAGTTCTTTCGTTTAACTCAGAAGATTTAGGATGCCAGGCCACCAAATATTTTCCAGGGTGGTATTTGCTAAAAATAACCGATCCGCTGATGGCATAGCGTGTGACATGCACATTGAGGGGAGACATAAAAATGGACACTTGTAATCGCTTGTCTTTAAAATATTCCTTTTCAAAAACTTCTTCGATGACCACGACTTTTCCATCCACAGGTGAAATGATGTGGCTTTGGTTGGGAAGGGTATTTCTTTTGGGATTTCTAAAAAATTGAAGCACTAATACTAAAATAATCACACTTAGTAATTGGACTGCTTTTTGAAGCCAAAAAGAATCAATACGGTATTCGGCCAGTATGCTGATGGCCGTACAAAGCAAAAAAGTGTTGATAATAATTTTAAAACCTTCTTTATGAAACATATTCCTTAAAATTGAGTAGTAAGTAAAACCAAGGGGCAACAAAAATAGCACTATCCATTCGATCAAAAAAGCCTCCATGTCCGGGAATCAATGAGCCACTATCTTTAACTTTTGCGTATCGTTTGAATTGGGATTGAATTAGATCACCCAAGGTCGCCAAGACCCCTGTAATCAAAGCAATGATGAGGTAGTATGTTTTGGATTGATTGGCGTAAAAATGTTGAAAAATTAAGACTGTTATTAAAGTAAAAACAAGCCCTCCAACAAAACCTTCCCAAGTTTTTTTGGGAGAAACACGTGAGAAAAGAGGATTTTTACCCAGCTTTTTTCCAACCAAATAGGCGAAGGTATTGTTGATCCATATTAGCACAAAAAACAATAAAATATTTTTAGGTTGGTATTGGTCGGTATTTCCGACCAAAGCAATTATAAAAAAACATCCCAATCCCATATAGAATACGGTTAGTAGTGTTCTGGATAGATAACCCAATACTATAGCTTTGTAGCTATAAAGCCAATAAATTAAAAAAACATGAGCCATAAAAACACTCAGCAGCGGGAAAAATAATTCGGGTGTATTGATTTTTGATTTGTAGAAATTGTAAACCAAGAGGATGACCAATGCAATAGGCATATAACTTTTGTGATCCACCAATCGCTGAAATTCAATCATTGCCAGGATTGAAAAGGTTAGTATGACCAAAGTAAAAACCAGCTCATCATAGTAAACAGATCCCAGTATCAAACCGACATAAAACAGCCCTGAAATCCCTCTGACAAATAATTCCCTCATTAACTCAATGCTATTGAAGTATTAAATATAGGTTTTTCGCACTATTCCCGTACGATAAAAAGTCATTTTCGTTATTTGAGTTTTTTACATTCAGTGTGGTGATGTTGGTGGGCAGTTGGTCGGCATATTTGTTTTTAAGTTGGGTCATCCCTTCGCTCACATCATTTACAAAGTTGTCCAAGCCGGAATAAACTATGAAGAAATCTGGTAAGGCCTCGAGTTTAAAATCCTTGAGTTGGTGATGACAAATGAGCACCGTACCCTTGTTGGCGATCAAATACTCACACCCGATGAGTAGAGCTTTGAAACTTTGCGGGTCAACAGTATCGGCCAAGGGTTCCAGTCCAAACCTCTGGATTAGCTGGGGATCAAAACACAATACGTCTTGACCTGACCAGTAATTTTCTTCCAGTATGAGTTTGAAAAATTTATCGGTGGATTTAACATCCTCGCTGTA
>VMHT01196682.1_pt1 | contig 10364 bp, 10 predicted proteins | sample 4693611 | NCBI WGS metagenome assembly VMHT01 (sample SAMN12280063, study PRJNA550983) | marine metagenome | isolation source: seawater sampled from same location over 5 years 0.02-0.2 micron viral filtrate | place: USA: collected off the coast of southern California halfway between the port... ...
GGCCTGGCCCTTCGCATGCTGCGACGTTTTTTTGCTGCCGATCGCTTCACACAAGGCCTCGCTGCGGTAGCCTGATGTAATAGTAACTGGTTTGTCAAAGTGGGCACGAACTGGTTCCAATATTTCATAACATACGTTCTCCAAATTTTTTATATCACCTGCTCCTGGTGAGTTATCAATGCCTTTACGCGTAGCGGTCATTGACTTGATCATCTCTTCGAGTTTAAAATGTTTACTTAATTGCATAGTCTATCTTACCAAAATAAAAACCCTTTATCTAATACTTTTTCAAATAGCAGAAGTGATACCGCCCCAACAGTACCCAATAACACCCAATAGATCTTATCTATTTTACCGCCCAAATCGTGAATACCTTCGTGCATATGTTTAACGTCTTTTCGTAATCCTGTAATATATCCGTAAAGCGATATGATATGTTCTCTAGTTGTTTTTGGTTGTATTGCCATAGTGTTATATTAAACTATCTACTTTGTTTATTCTATCTATTTTTTGATCTATTGATTTCAGTTGATCGTAAGGAGTATCAACAGTTGTAGGAACTCCTGTTACATTACCTTCTCCTAAAAATCCTAGTTGTTGAAAAGGTAATTGGGCTGCTCCTAAAAGTTCCGAACCTAAAGTAATTTTAAGTGGATTAATTATATCAGGTAATCCTTCATCAGTATCTAAACTTAAATTAAATAAGTCTCCTCTAATATTACCTATTACTGACATTGCTTCTGGTAAAGGATCTTTATAGGTAGGATCTACTTCTCTAATCTCTTTTGTTATTTGTTGAGATTTTATAAATACATTTTTAGATGGAAGATAAGGAATAAATTGTCCATTACTCATAGCACCGTAACTTCTCTTGCCTACCTTACCAATTACATAAGGAATAATTTTACTTCGATCAGCATCTAAAACTTTAGCTGCTTCTAAATCTTTATATAATGTTTTTTGATTTTCAAATAAAGCTCTGTTAGCATTAATATAAGCATCAACTAACGCTTCGGGTGTAACTTCTCCACCTCTTAAAGCTACTTTAGTAAATAAACTTCTAGAATCTCTAGCACCTCTTAAATAATCTGCTGTCTTATAAATAATTCCTTTTTCAGGTTCTACATCTACTACCCTCATGCCAGCTATACCCATTAATTCATTTCCTAATTCATATTGTCTACCTCTATCATCTATTCTTCCTTTATCATTGATAGGTTTCATAGATAAACCAATTCTTTGAAGTTGTTTCCAGTTTAGTGGAGCTTGAGCAGATATTAAATGAGAAATTCCCAAAGATATTTTTTTACCTGGAGGATCTTCTTTATTCCAAACTTTAAATCCTTCTCTAGTTACTCCTCCTCTCATAACTAAATCAGATAAAGCTTCTGTCCAAATTGATTCAGTAATAAAAGGTGAACCTATTTCTTTTGTAGATTCAATTAATCCAAGTAAGAAATCATCCATCATTCCATCTTTGTCTTTTTCTCCTGCTTGAACTTTATTAAGTATAGTTTGAATAGGTCTAGTTAAAGTATCGTAAGCATTAGTATGACTAAAATCTACATACCCTAACTTACCTGTTTCTTTGTTTCTGATTGGAACGAGTGTAGAATTTTTAGACCAGTCAGCTACGTATCTTCTTAATGCTTCACGCTCATCTGCAGTTACATCGTAGATTGCTGAAGCTCCTGCCACAACTCCCGCAGGTACAGCAGTAGTTGTAAACGCCATTCCACCTAATCTTTTAAGACCAATGGTTCTAAAAGGATTAACTTGTTTACGATTAATAGTAGTAGTATAAAAAATTTCATCTAAACCTCTTGAAACAATATTTGTTCCTGTTCTCATTATTTCTGCTGGGAAAGACACAAAATTTCCAAGCGGTAATTTTCTTAAACCTTTTACAAACTCTGAAACATAGGCGTAGTTAGGAATATTATTTTTAATAATGTCTGCTGCTTGTTGGTCTATTAAATCATCTGTTAGTCTTACTACATTACCATTCATGTCTGTAAATTTTTGTCCTAGCTGTAAGCCCGCACTTCTATAAGCATTTTTTAATCTTTTAGACTCACCTAACCAACTAAATATTTTCCAGAAATCATCTTCAGCTGTGTATGCATCTTCGGAAAACTTTTTAACTTTAGATAAACCTTTAAGTAATCTATTTAATCCATAACTAGCTAAGTTATCTGCGGACGCAAGCTTACCAGCTACCCCACCAAAGTTAACATCTTTTAATAAGTTTTGTAGATCTCCTAATTGTACTTGAGAGTTTACGACTCCTAATCTTAAAAGCTTTTGATAAAATTCATTTGTTCTTCTTGTTCCTGGGCCAGCCACTTGTAAAGCATTCCACGCTTGTCTAACCGCAGCAGGATCAGAAAATGGAATAATACCATTTGCCATTGCAAACGCACCAGCACTTAAAAAGTTTCTAGCATGAGTAAATGGTGAAAGAATTGTTTTAGCCATTTGAGATGTAGCTTTAGGATATAAAATTAAATTTTGATAAAGCTGTGAAGTTAAACCACTACCTGTTGCAATTTCATCAACCGGCCTTACAATACCATCAACGGTTCCGGTTAATGCATACTTAGTTTGTAGTGGGTTATGAATAGGAAGTTCCATATCAATCTCACCCCGTTTTGCATCTTGTTTTCTAAAAGTAGGTTTACGTTCTCCTTTTAATGGTCTTAAAGTTTGTTTGTAATCTAAATTAGGATCAATAACTTCTACTCCTTTAACTCCTCTTGAAGTTTTAACTACAGGAGTTACAGCTTTCCAATCTACTCCCTCTATTCCTCCAAATAATTTTGCAGCTTCATCTCTACTATTAGCAAACGTTGGAGTTTTACCAGCGGCTTTTAATTCATTAGAAGTATTTAAAAGATTATCAAAGTACTCATTACGTCTTACAATTGAAGACAATTTGTTAGTACCATTTAAAATAGTTTGAAAAGCATCATTACCTTTACCAAATAAATCTTCTATTACTTCTCTTTGAGCTTTTGTTAGTTCAGCTAACCTAGTATCACTAACTTTTAAAGCATCATCAGCCGCAGATTTACCTACAAAAAATTCTGGTACTTTAAAGTACGGATCTGATTTAGAATTTAATTTAAAACCTTGTTCTAATTTTGCAGAATTATAAACTTTTAAAACTTCTTGCTGTGCTGCTGCATCTGATAATTCTTTACCAACATTTTTTCTATATAATTGTTTAAAAGAAGTTTTAGCAGCTTCCATTACTTCTTTAGTTGGAGTATATAATTCTCCTAATTTAGATTTTCTATTTTTAAATACATCGTAGGTAGAATCTAACCAAGTTCTAACTTTATCTCCGAATACATTTCTAAATTCTGTAGCTCCATCAGCATCTAATCTTTTCCCCATGGAAGTAAATAAATCACCCCATCCTTGTCTCATAATACCTAGGTTTAATTTTATATTATTAATATCATCAGCACTTGCACCAAGTTTTTGTAATTCTTTAGTAAATCTTTCCATAGCTTTGGTATTCATTTTACCAAATTTAATTTTTTCTATAAGTTCTCCTCCAGGTCCTTTAGTGGTAGTAATAAGAGGATCTAATTTATTTACATTTTTTTCGCTTGATAATAAAACTTCATTCATTTGGTTAAGAAGTTCTTTTCTTTTAGTGTCTACGGTTTTATCTCCAATTACTCTTCTAAAGAATGGAAATAATTTACTAATCTGTCCATCTAATTCTCTAACTACATTTTCTGTAACGTTCATGTCAGAAGCGGTAGCTCCTTTTAATTTTCTTTCTTGTAAAAATGCTTCTTGAGTTTGTTTTCCTCTAGCTCTTAAAGGTTGAGAAATCCATTTGTCTAACCATTTATTAAACTTACCATCTACAACTTTACCTGCGTTGGTAGTATCTCTTAACTTTCTAATCCCTAATCCTGCCCCTCCTAATAATCCAGTAAAAGCCGCACCTTCTATTCCAAATTTTAATCTATTTAATAATTCTTGTGCGGGATCATAATCAGATCCTTCTAGTCCTCTATCTAATTCTGTGGGTCCACCAATTAAATCTCCAAATGTCCCTGCGTCTTCTACATCACCTACAAAAATTCCTTCAGCAACTCCACCTGCAACAGCTCCCGATCCAAACGTAACTGCTTTACCTCGAGCTGTTAAGTCAGGTCCTTTTAATTTAGTTATTTTATTTTGAATACCTTTAGATATTTGTTGTCCCGCTTTACCTGTAAGATTCATATACTTACCACTTTGAGAAGCTACAATAGCTCCTTTAGCAAGAGAAGTTCCTGCTTTAAAAGCAATACCACCTGGTACAGCAAGGTTAACTAAAAGTTCTGTAATTTTTCCGGCAGTAGTAGCTTCTGCCATTTCATCAAAAGGATTTATGTCTGCAAAATATTTTTCTACTTCAGCAGCTTTGTTAGTATCTGCTCCAAGATCCATTAAGGTTGCACCTAAAGAAGCAAAGCCTTCAGGTATTTTAAAAAGACCTGAACCAATTCCAGCTAAAATAGATTGTATTGTTCCAATTTCGTTATTTTCTTCTGCTTGGTCTAAGGTAGCTTGTGGATCTACAATTTGAAAAACCATTTTACCCCCTATTAGTTGTAAGATCTAACGTCTTCTACTATTCCATCGGTTATTTTAATAACTATTTGTTTTACACTATCTGTGTAGTAACCATTTTTTTGTCCTTCAGCAGGATCTCCTACATTAGGTATTTCGGTTAAAGTTAGGTCCTCTATAAAATCGTTTCCATAAAATGTTCTAGCAGCGGCTCTAAAACTTTCTTCATTTATATAACCAGTTTTACCTATAGTGGCATCTAATTGCGCTTGAAAGTTTGCTGGATCACCTTTGTAAAGTTTGAAAGCTTTGTCTTCGTCTACATTAAATTTTTTTGCTATATATTTAATATTTCTTTCTAAAGCAGTTCTGTCATCTTTAGAATCAATTACCAGTTGTTTTAATTCTCTTTGAAATGCCCGATCATCTAAAATTCTTTGTTCTTGTCTAATTGCTTTTTTATCTTCAAGATCTACAGCGGCATCTAATCTTTTATCTAATAATGCCGATTGTCTTTTGTAAGCTAGGTATGCGGCGTCTTTTGATGTCATTTCTTTAAATGCCATTTGAGCAGCGGTATCTCTTCTTCCTTCTTCTCTTAAGAAATCTCTATCAGAGAGAGCTTCTTCTCTAGTATCTCTTTTATCCATTGCAAGTTCAGTAGCACTTGGTTTTGATGTTAAATATTTAGAAGCTTCTGCAGCAGAACTTCCTACTGTAGCTCCTTCTTGTTGTGAACCTTCAAAGAATTTTAACATAGTATTAAAAGCATCAGTTTTTCTAGCTCTTGATATTTTATCTTTTCCTTTTTGTTCTTCTATTGCTTTTCTAGCATCTAATCTTTCTTGAGATCCTGATGTTAAAGCATCATAATATTGATCAGCTATTTTTTGAAAACCCATTTCTGTTCCATCATCTTCAAAAGATTCTTTAACTTCTTCTTTAACTTCTTCGGTAACTCCTACAATTGGTTGATCTACCGTTTGTTTTCTTTGATCTAAAATATCTTTTTCATATGATTTATTTTTAATTCTTTGGTTTTCTAAAATTTCTTTTAATTGTTGTTGACTTTCCATCGCGGCATCACTTTGACCGGACCTATACATTTCCATTATATTTGCTCTGTCTTCATCTGTCTCTACAACACTAGCATTTTCTTCTGGAGTTTTATCAGGATCTAATAAAGCAAAGTCAGGATCCATCATATTTCTCATAACTTTTTGTAATTCCGGATCGTTCATTTGTTCTAATGCATATTGAGCAGCTTTTGCCGAGGGTGCTTCCCATCTTTTTGTTTCGGGATTCCATTTACCTTGTAAAGCACCAGTAAAATCTGTTCCTCCAAATTTAGGATTATCTTGAATAAAATTCATTATGTCAGCCCCTGTAAACATTGGACCCCCTACACCTTGCAAATAACTCTGAGTTTTGGTACCTGTAGGTGCACCTAAATCCTGCGGCATCAAAGTTTTAGATTCTGGAATGAAAGGTATTTTTCTTTGCGATTTATATACAGACTTTTTAAATCCATATCTACCATCTGCCATTGGTGTTCCATAAATTGTACCACCACCAATTTGTCCTCCGCCGGCATAGTTAACTCTTCCACCATCAGCAAGCCCCGATGCAATACCATTTCCATAACTAGAAACGGATCCGCCTCTAAACATTGGTCTTCTTAAAATTTTACTCATTATCCAAATAATCCTAGTTTACCCATCATTCCACCGATACCTGCACCTGCACCTAAGAATTGTGACATTGGACTTGCTGGTGCTGCTGGTGGTGCATATCCGACTGTTTGAGTCGGGAATGCTCCTGGTTGAATTTGTGCAAGTTGTTGACCAATCAATCCTAATTGTGTGAATGGTTGGAATTCTTTTTCTCTAGCTGCAATTTGTGCTGCGTCTAGTTTAGCTTGTTCGAATCCTTGTTGTTGTTGACCTAGTTGACTTTGATAAGTTCCAAGTCCTTGTTGAGCCATCATATCTTGTTGTGCGGCTTGTTGTGCTTGTTGAAATCCTTGATTTAATAATTGTGCTTGTAAGTTAGCTCTGTTCATTTGTGAACCTCTTAACTGTTCAGCGGCCATAACTCCTTCTCTTCCACCACCATAAGCTCCTCGAGAAATAGCTTGATCTCTTAAACCTTGTGAATCAATTGCTGCTTGTCTATCAAACTCAGCAAGAGTTGTGTCCATAACTTGTTGCTGATAAGGCGACATGTATGGTTTGTATGCATCTGGACCTGTAAGTGCTCCTAATCCAGCAGCAGCTTGTGTAGCTTGTTTTTGTAAAGCATCTTGTGCAGCTACTTTAGGATCGTATTTAGATGTATCAATACCAGTAAAACCTGCAGCAGGTATTGCACCTTTTCCTAATTTATCAATTGATTTTAAAAAGGCTGTAAGTGAACCTTCTAATAAGGGTGCCGGTTTCGTTACCGTTGTTTGTACTGTATCAAATTCCGATGCCATTATGCTCGTGCCTCTAAGTTATTCATTAAATTATACATTCGTCTTGCTCCTTCATTAACACTTCCACCACCAGCTGCTCTAACTGCATCAGCAGTCATTACAAATTCATTTTTAGAAAGTCTAGCAGGTACATCATCTGCTTTTTCTTTTGATCCTATAGGTATCATTCCTCCATCTCTGTAATCCATTTCTTTACCTCTAGGTAAAACACTCATCATTCCACCATCTTTAGCTGTAAATCTTTCAGTCATTGTTTCTTTCATTTTAACATCTGCAGGACCTTTGTATTCATATTTATCTTTATAAAATCTTTTTAATTCATCTAAACTGTTAGGTTTTCTTTTATGAATAATCATAAATTCTTCCACTAGGTCTTCCATAGGCATATCCATGTTTTGAGCAAATTGTATATTCTCTTTTATTTCTACATCATCAACTTTTTCTACCGCAGAATCTATTCCACCAAAAGCTAATGCTACTCTTCCACCTGAAGCGTATTGACCACCATAAATCATATCTCTTACTGTGTCTGCATCATAAGTTTCTCCATCATCAGACATATCTTTTAAATAATATCTTTTTACTCCAGACATATTAAAAAGATCTTCATCTAACGCAAAATCATTTAATTTATAACCTGCATAACCACCTGGTTCATTTACTAATCCACGTTTTGCTTTCATTATACCTACTCTTCCACCAGCTTTATATCCTGCCGCTGCAATCGCATCTAAAATTTCTTCTTCTGTAAAGCCATAAGCTTCCATAGATTGTCTAATAGCTAATGCTCTATTTGCATCCTCACCACCGCCGTCGTCACTTGCTTGATCGCTTTCTAAATCTCTTTGTTGACGTACAGCATCAGCATAAGCTAAATCCATTGTACCTTGAGCCGCCGGTATTCCATATTTTACTAAACCTGGATCGGTTAAAAATTTAGAAGCTTTTCCTAAAGGAGTTAAAAGGTCTCCCATCGCACTATCTTTTCCATATTTAGCTATACCAGATGCTATAGAGTCTTGCGCAGCCGTAGTTCCCGGCACTATTGATTCTATAACTCCTTCTGTTGGATGCATATTTCTAGTTATCAAGTCTTTACTTCCCGGCGCAGTTAATGCACCAATACCACCTGCCATTAATGTAGATAATAAATTTGCATCTCCTTCACTACCTTCTTGAGATAGTTGTCCTAAAAGATTTAATCCACCAGACATCAAACCTCTGTGTAGCATTGAAGATCCCATAATTCCTGGACCTAACATCATCGGCGCAAACGCTGATAAATAAGGTAAAGCAGGCTTTATCTCATTAGGTACTATCTTATCTAGTACTTTGGAAACTGGTTTGAATATCTTTTTTAAAAATCCCATATTTTATCTTTGTGTTGTAAATGAAAAGCAAGTTTGCAAGACTTGTAATAATGCTATTGTATCACAATTTACTAACTTTTTCATCAATCGTCAATGCTATTTACTAGCAGAACCTAAAGGAATTTCTGCTATTCTTAGCTCGACATCCCTCTTAATGTGTTCTTTTTTAGTTGTAGTATTAGCATCATTTACATCATCATCTGCTTCTTTATCTGACTGGTATTCTTTACCAGTTTCAGTATTCGTCAGAGTGACCCATACTTCAGGCTTGATGAAAGGTACATCCTTACCATCTAACTTTTCATATTGTATACTTGCTTCTTGTTCTTTAAACGACATGTTATTTATCCTCCCTATTAATTTCTAATAAATTTACTGTTACATCTGGTCCTGTTATATCAGATAAAAATTTTAATGTATCTTGTTCTTCTAACACTAATATATTAGTTACAAATTCTTCTTTAGCTTTAGCTGCGAGTGTAGCTGCATTATCATAAATAAAATCTGTTCCACTTGCATAATCTCCAATAGTAACAGTTATATCCGCGGCTCCCGCGCCGTTATTATATACATGAATAGACTTAACCAACGCTCGTGAATTAGAGGGAACGGTATAAGCTGTGTTAACTGTAGAAGCTACTAAATCAGTATTTACTTTTCTATATATATTAGCCATTAAACCACGTAAACCTTTCTTGATCTTCTTTTTGTTGTGTTAAAAAAGTAGAGTTTAATTGTTCTACAACTAAACTAATTGCTCTATTAATTTGTCTTTGATTATCTTCGGTGTATTCTTTTTTAGGTTCTGGTAATCTTACTACTATTTTTGTCATTTAACAATTCCATTTTCTTAATGATTTAGATAATCTATCATCACCTGTATTATTACTAGGCTTTTGTCTTTTACGCATCCCGGTCATCCTCGCGCAAAAACTTTTTCTACGGTTGGCAGCTTTTGATCCTTTTTTTAATTTAGAAGGTTTAGTTGTTACCGCTGTCTTAAGTTTAGACCCAGGATTAGCTGCTCTATAAGAAGCTACGCCTTTTTTGTTTAAACCTCCTGTTGGATTTTTTCCTTCTTTTCTTTGCCACGCGGGTGTTCTTCCGCCAGAGGCCATATAGGCTCTCCCATATCCTCGTAAAGCAGGTCCTGTCATTAGGCCTGACTTCTTCTAAAAGCACGAGCAGTGGGTGCACCTTTAGCTCCTTTCTTTTTCATTTTTTCTCCACGCTTTCTTTTTTGATGAATGTTGTACCACAAACCTTTTTTGGCAGTGCGTCCATCTTTTGTTTTATGTGTTCCTTTTGACATTATTATCTCCTTCCATCTGGTTGTATATCTACTTGAAAAGTTCCAAATCTCCAATTTTCTCCGGCATTTGTATTTTCTATTTTTAAATTTGCGTATCTTCCTCTAGCTCGTGTGTCAACATGTGTTGTCGTTGGCAAAACTGTAAAAGGACTGTAAGTAGAATCAACTGTATCAGTTGCAGGATAATCTGTAATTCCAACTGTAACATTATTACTACCTGCTAGCACTTTAAAATTAGGTAAAAATCTTCTCATAGCTAGAAATACTTCACTCTGTTCTGCTTGTAAAGAAAAACTAAATGATTGGATAAACGAAGTAAGTTTAGTAGTAGATCCATTAGGATTAATTTGATCTGTACCTGTTTCGTGTTCAAAATAAACGGTTTGACCTAGTCCTGATTCTCCAATAATTGATGGAAAAGTACCTGAAGAAGTACTATTAAATTGAGTAGCGTATGGTTGTGGATAAATTAAAGTATCCATCCAACTTGTTCTATTAAAATTAGTATTAGTATTTGTATACCATGTACCTAAAGGTGGTTGTTTTGCTTCACCATAATTATAAGCAACTGATCTATTATTAAAATCAGATCCAGAACTTGGGTACCACCAAATAACTTCTGTAAATA
>VMHT01187075.1_pt1 | contig 10363 bp, 9 predicted proteins | sample 4693611 | NCBI WGS metagenome assembly VMHT01 (sample SAMN12280063, study PRJNA550983) | marine metagenome | isolation source: seawater sampled from same location over 5 years 0.02-0.2 micron viral filtrate | place: USA: collected off the coast of southern California halfway between the port... ...
GTCTTACAGATACTTTGACCAAGCAAAAGAGTTAGCTGATAAATTAGGTGTTGTACTAAATGAAAGTGTATTGAATGAAAGTAGTTCAATGGCATTATCTATTTATAGTCCGACTAATCTAGCTGATTTATTAACTGATGAGGTTGAACAAACTAGAGAGGAAAAAATAGCAATAGCTAAACAACTATTGCGAGAACAACAAAGTGTAAATTAACATTTGACAAATTAGGGAGTTTCCTATAAACTCCCTAATCAGAAAGAGAGAAATAAATATGACTAAAACATTTTACATAACTTATTGGGCTTCTAAACATAAGAAGCACATAACAAGACAAGGTAAGCATGACGAAAAAAGCAGATATGGAACATCTAAAAAAGGTGTCCCTTATTATGTTTACTATGACTTAGATAGTCATGGATATAGAACAGCGACTACAAGTTGGAAAGTGAGGCATTAATGAGTGATTATAATTGGTGTCATGGACCAAGTTGCCATGAGAATAAAACACAGGACAGGATAAGAGGTGTTAAAGGCTCAAAGGTTTTGAGGACCAGAAAAGTTCCACAGACTAAATGGAATAGTGGTGTTCATTTAAGTATGTATTCTTATTTCTGTAGTAATGGTTGTTACAATGATTTTGCAAATAAACATATTTCGCAAGTCATTGCAATAGCGCCAAGATTAGAGGCTCTTGAAACTCCAATCGAGGACCCTGTAAGAACACAGAATTCCTATGGTTGGATTACAACTAAAATAACAGAGGTTGACAATGCTTGACTTATCCTATATTCTCCAAGATATGACTAATACAAATACAGACAATAAAACAGAAGAAAGAAAAAACAGATTCACAGGCGAGTCTGTTATGCTAACTAAGGAAGAGGCTAGAAGACATGATCTTATCTTTGTGGCTGAGTCAATGGCTGAGTTTCATGCTGACCCAGATACAAAAGACAAGCACTATAAGATTATGCGTGAGCATCTTAATTGGTTTAGGCAACACAATGCATCAGCATACATGGTCTTACTAGATTAACTCTCTTACCCATGGCGGGTTAACACTGACAACCGCCATGGGTCCCAAACTAAATCCAAAAATCAATTGTAGGTTGTGCGGGGTCCCCCCTTTTTGTAAAAAGGGGTCCCACTACTCTAGGTTGTATAGCTTGATTTAGACAGTTATACCTGGTAAAAACATATTGAACACTTTAAGGTGCGAAAAAAATTTTTTAAAAAATTTTATGGAATTGAATAATATAGATATAAGTAAACTACCTGCAGACGTCCGTAGGAAATATAAACAGCTGCAAGTAATGCATGCTGAAAAAAAAATACAAAACAAGGCTAAAGATGATTTCTTGTCTTTTGTCAAATGTATGTGGCCCGATTTTATAGAGGGGTCCCACCACAGGCACATTGCAGAAAAATTTAATAAATTGGCTACAGGCGAAATAAATCGTTTGATAGTTAACATGCCCCCGAGACACACTAAGTCGGAGTTTGCCTCATACTTACTTCCGGCTTGGATGGTGGGCCGTGAGCCAAGGCTCAAGATAATTCAAGCAACGCACACCGGTGAACTCGCCGTAAGGTTTGGTCGTAAAGCAAAGAACCTAATTGATAGTGAAGATTACGGTAAAATATTTGAAACAAGATTACAAGAAGATAGTAAGGCAGCAGGACGATGGGAAACAGCACAAGGCGGTGAATACTTTGCAGCTGGTGTAGGTGGTGCGATCACTGGACGGGGTGCAGATTTATTAATCATAGATGACCCACATAGTGAACAAGATGCAATGTCGCCTACAGCTTTAGAGTCTGCTTATGAATGGTATACATCAGGTCCACGTCAACGTTTACAACCAGGTGGTAAAATTATTTTAGTTATGACTAGATGGTCAAATAAAGATCTGACAGGAAAATTGATACAGAATCAAAAAGAAGCTAAAGCTGATCAGTGGGACGTGGTCGAGTTTCCAGCAATCATGGACCATGGATCAAAGAAACAAAAACCAGTATGGCCGGAGTATTGGAAGTTAGATGAACTTGAGAAGGTACAAGCAACACTGCCCACGGGCAAATGGAACGCGCAATGGATGCAGAATCCAACAGCAGAAGAAGGAGCTATACTTAAACGAGAGTGGTGGAGAACTTATACAGGTGAAACAATTCCACAACTACATCACGTTATACAATCTTATGATACAGCGTTTTTAAAAAAAGAAACAGCGGATTACTCAGCTATTACCACCTGGGGAATATTCTATCCTGATGAAGACTCAGGTGCTAATTTAATATTATTAGATGCTATAAAAGGACGATATGAGTTTCCAGAACTAAGACGTCTGGCGTTAGATCAATATAAATATTGGATGCCTGAATCAGTTATAGTTGAAGCAAAAGCTAGTGGTTTACCATTAACCTATGAACTACGGAACATGGATATACCAGTTGTGAACTTCACACCATCTAAAGGAAATGATAAGCATGCACGTGTAAATGCAGTTGCACCTTTGTTCGAATCTGGTATGATATGGGCGCCTGAGCAGAAATTTGCAGATGACGTTATCGAAGAGTGTGCTGCATTTCCTTATGGTGATCATGATGACTTGGTTGATAGTACAACACAAGCAATCATGCGATTCAGACAGGGAGGTCTGATCGGACACCCTGAAGATTATGTTGATGAAAAAATCGATAAACAAAAAAGGAACTATTATTAATGTTTAGAAGACAAAAATTTTCAGTGGGTACAATTGTAAAAGGAGCTGTAGCTGCAGCTAAAGGTGCTAACAAAACGGGTAAAGCAGGACTTAAAGCTAAAAAGAAAATAGATAAGATCAACAAGAAAGATACTCTTGCGTTTGGTTTAAAATATCGAAAAATGATGAACATCAAAAAAGCTTTGAATAAGCCAGCTGTTCAAGAATTTGAAAAAACAATGAAAGAAATTAAATCTAACCCTGGATATACAGGTAGACGTAAAATGGATATAGAATCTGAATTAGCTGCCAATCAAAAACTACAATCAAAATTATTTAGAGGATCAAAAGACTTAGCAAAAAAATACGAAGGACTGCCCGATATTAGATCAAGATTTAGAGGTGCACCAGGTCGTCAAAGAAAATTAGTTAAGGGTGTTAAGAATCCTATGAAACGAGCAGAGATATTACAAGAAGATAGATTAAAAAGAGGCTTCAAAGATGCAGGTAAGAAAAAATAATGTCGGCAGTAAATTTTATAACATCATTAGCTAGAAAGATTTTAGCAAGAGAATCAAAAGGGATAACAAAGATTCCAACTCAAATGGCAGCAGAAGCAAAAGCTGGTGAGATAGCAGCCAGATTACAAGACGCAGGTTTACCTCTTAACAGAGCAGATGAGTTTATAAAATCAGAGCAAGATCTTGTCAGAATATTAAATATGATAGAAAGCACACCACCAGTAATGAGAGAAGTGCCATCAGGAATTAGATCTACACGAGAAGCAAAAGTATTTGATATGCAAGGTAAGGAAATAAAAGACCCTAAAAACATTATGGGTGGTAAAGAAATAAACCAACAGACTTTAAAAGAAGGATTAATGAAAATAGATAATCCATTCTCAGATTTAGTTAAGACAACTGAAAAAGGACCTAAGACTCTTAAACAAAGAGAAGCAGAAGTATTAGAGCAAATGAATAAAAATAATAAAGAAACTGTTCAAAGAATAAAAAATAGAAAAATGGTTGACGATGCAATTGATAATGCTTCACCAGGATTTGCAGGAGATAGGAAATATGATGCACAACTTGTTGCAGATGATTTAGCAGAAAAAAGATTTGGTAAAGAGTTTTATGATTTAGATGAAATAGATCAAATGGAACTTTACGATGAAGCCTATCAAGGTTTATCAAAACAAAGATTTAAAAACAGACCAAGTGAAGACAGAGCTCTTGAAGATTTTGTCGATGATGCGGGTGGCGTGAACCCAGATGATCCAAGAGGCATAGATGATTTTATACCAGAACCAGAAGACTTTGCACAAGGTGGTATAGCACGTCTTGGTTTAAAAGAAGGATCAGGAATGACCAGAAGAAGTTTCTTAAAAATACTAGGTGGCCTTGCAGCTGTGCCTATCGTTGGTAAGTTTTTTAAATTAGCCAAAGTAGGTAAAACAGTAACCAAAGTTCCAATTATTAAAACAGGAGATGTACCTGGTAAACCAGAATGGTTTGATGCATTAGTTAACAAAGTTATTCTTGAAGGTGATGACGTTACAAAAAGATTTGCAACTCAAGAACGACAGGTTGTACACATGAAAAAAATTGACGATGATACAAGTGTTACAGTAACACAAGATTTAAATGATGGATCTATTATGGTTGATGTGGATGATCCGATAAGAAATGTCATGGGAGAAGGTGGAGATGATACATCAGTAACGATGATGCTTAAAAAAGGTCAGGCTGATGAAACTACAAAAGGCACACCTCCCGATGAGTTTTCATTTACAGAAAATGACATGAGAAACTACATGGATGGCCCTGATGATTATACAACAGAGTTTACAGATAACACTGTTAACAAAATGAGCGATCTTACATCTGATCTAGGTAAAATTAAAAGTTATGCCACTGGTAAAGGACCTACAATGAAACAAATTGTAGAGTCTAAAAAAAGAAAAGATATGGTTAGATTTGCAGAAGAAAATCCTTCAGAGTATGCAGCTAATCGTGGTCCTGAGTTTGATCCTGATTATGATGACTATGCATCAGGCGGTATTGCTAGAATGTTAGGTGAGTAATGAACCCAGGAAAATTTTCACAGATGATGAAGTATCTGACTCGGGCAAAGAAAGCTGACCCAGAACTTCCTGATGTCTTTCCTGCAAGCAAAGCACCTATCCCACCAGTTAGAAAAGACGTTGAACAAACGGATGCTGTTAACCAATTCATGTTGCGTAATCCACGAGTAGAAAAAGCAGGTGGTGGTATGTTAGTGCAACCAGGTTTTGGTGGTGTGAGGCAGGGGTATAAAGAAGATAAATATATTACACCTGCAAGAAGATCTGGTGCCGAAGGTTTTCAAGGTCAAAAATTTATAAGTGTTAAAGACCCAACATATTCTGATGGTCGAAGAAGAGTTAAAACACCTGAATACGAAAAATATTTAAAAAAAGAAATAGCAAAAGCAAAAAAAAGACCTGACTACGGAAGTAAAGGATTTATTAGAAGAGAACCTGGATTACTTAGAATTGCAGAGGCTATGCAACAAGCTGATATAAACGATGATGCAGAGTTTATGATGCCAAATAAAAAAGCAACAAAAACTCAAGAAAAATATTTTAATAGAAAAATGAAAGTATTTAAAAAAGGAGTGTTAGAGGGATCTGATATTGTTTATATAAATAATTTAGAAAAAAATTTTGACGATGTTATCTTTATTGCTGATCAATTAGGGGAAAGCCCTGATTGGGTTTTAGATAAATTAGAAGAAAGAACAGAGTTTAGAGATTTTGCTAAAGGTGAAAAAGACATCTTAAAAAAAGATCCTAAGTATACAAAACCTAGAAACGACTATTTAAAAGTAGAAAACTGGGTTCAAAAAAATGCTAAAAAATATGCTAAACCAGAAACATTTGAAAAAGCACTTATAAAAAGATTTGGAAAAGATAATCAATTTGTAAAAGACATGAATTCTAAAAAAGGTCTTGTTCAAACTTACTTTAGTGATGATTTTAAAAAAACAATGTTAAACATAACGGCAGAAAAAAGCAGAAGTAAACCCTCTCATTTAAAACAATTTATAAAAAGTTCTTTATATAATTTTAATCCTAAAATTAAAAACGCTGTAACAGTAGAGATAAAAAATATTTTTAAATCTGAGAACTTACCTAAACTTAGAACAGAGGCTAGAAAACTTTTAAATAATAATAAACTATTATCTACGTTTGGATTAAATGAAGCGATTACAGGTCCTTATGCGAGAGTAATTCAAGCAGAAATAGGTCAACAATTATTTGCTGATATAACTAATTTTCGACAACATAGAGTTGGCACACAAGAAATGTTAAAAGCTTTTGAACAAATAGTTGCTGATGAATTTAAACCTATGTTTAACGAGACAGCAAAAGCGATTGGATTCTCAAAACAAAATCAATGGCCAAAAGCAAAAGAAATATTAGGACTAGCGGATAACATTGCGTGGGATCACAAAGTTCCGTCCTCTGTAATTGATAAAGGTTATGCTGATATAATAGAATATACAAAAGTAAATCCAACGACCGCAAATTTTAATGAGAGAATTAAAAATGCTCAGTTTGATAGACCTATTAATAAACTTATAACTAAATTTGAAAAAGCAACTACTTTAGATGCAAAAGTAAAAATTAAAAATGAAATGGACACTATTAAAAATAATTTTAGTCAAAAATATAGTGGTTATTTAGATGAAGTAAGTATTAATTTAGATCCACAAGGAAATTTAAAATTTTCTAGCTCTGCAAAACCTTTATCTACAAGAGAAGATAGAATTGCAATGCTAGGAAAAAGCATGTTTCAAGCAGGTGAAATTACTAAAAAACAAGAAGCTAATTTTTTAAGCAAGATGGGTTTTAAATGTAAGTATGCTAAAGCAGATGGTGGTCGTATTGGTTTAAGCACAGGCTCTGGTAGATGTGATGATCCAGCTTCTTATACTGATGATATTAATAAAACAAGACAGGATTTAAAATCCGATGACGTTAGAGTTAGAGCTGCTGCAAGTGCAAAACTAACTAGAGGTTTAGATGTAGCAAAAACATTACCAAAGATTGGAACTTTTTTAAGACGTGCGGGTCAGGCAACAGTTGGTGCGGTGTCTAGCACTTTAAAAACACTTGGTCTTACAACACCTGTGGGTTATGCAATAGAAGGAATGGTTGAGGGCGGCGTCTATGATTATTTTAAAAAACAAGGATACACAGATCAACAAGCTTTATCAGAAACATTTACGCCTGGAATAATAACTGGAAGACCAGAGGGTGTACCATGGTACGGTGGCGCTGAATCATTATTAGAAAAAGAACTAACAGAAGGGCAACCAAAAGTAGCACAATACGTTGACGCATTAAAAGATCAAGAACAAGTGTTTGATGCGTTTGGAAGATTAGACCGAGGACAACAAGCATCAAGAAAAGATATTACAGATGCAGCACAAGCTGATATTCAAGATCTAAATAGATCTGGAACAATAAGTAGAATCAATAGAATTATGAATCCTGAAAGTATGGCATCACGGGCGTATCAAACAGCCATTGAAAGACAAGCAGGTGCACAAGATCAAAGAGCTAGAGATTACATGGCTGAAAATTATGTGCAAACAGAACCAAGTGATTTTTCAGAACAACAACTTCAAAAGAAAAGAAACGAAGAAATGTTACAAATGTTTCCAACTCCAACAGTAGAGGATGTGCAAAATGTATACAAACAGTACGGAGTTGAGGATCGTTTAAAAAGTTTTACAGCACAAGATTATAAAGACGAAATAAAAAATTTTGATGACTTTCAAAAACAAAGTTATTTTGCAGATAACTTTAGATTAGAAAAAGCAGGCGGTGGTATAGCAGGTTTATCTGGTGGTATAGATAAAGGTCCGCAAAGAAGATCCTTGAATCCTGATTCACAAGGGTTGCAAGGTCTAATGAAACGTGTTAGGAATAGATAGGAGTATATATGGCAGAAATAGACAAAGGACTCCCGAACACTAGAAAACAAGAAGAGATTCCTTCAGAAGAGGAATTACAAGATGTTGCTGTTCAGGAACCAGTAGAAGAAAAAGGACCAATCGAGGTCATACCAGAAGAAGACGGTGGCGTAACTTTAGATTACGAACCAGGTGCAATTAACGTACCAGGAACAGAATCACATTTTGATAACTTAGCAGAACTTTTACCAGACGATGTATTAGAGCCAATAGGTGGTGATATGGTTCAAAATTTTATGGACTACAAAGCATCAAGAAAAGATTGGGAACAATCTTATACAACTGGATTAGATCTTTTAGGTTTTAAATATGAGAATAGAACAGAACCGTTTCAAGGAGCCAGTGGTGCAACTCACCCTGTATTAGCAGAAGCAGTTACACAATTTCAAGCACAAGCTTACAAAGAATTATTACCAGCAGATGGACCAGTAAGAACTCAAGTTATTGGTGTTAAGAATCCACAAACAGAACAACAATCTGTTCGTGTTAAGGATTACATGAATTATTTAATTATGGATCAGATGAAAGAATACGAGGCAGAGTTTGATGCTATGTTATTTCATTTACCATTAGCAGGATCAACATTTAAAAAAGTTTATTACGATGTACCGATGGGTAGAGTTGTATCAAAGTTTGTACCTGCAGATGAATTAGTCGTTCCGTATACAGCTACCTCATTAGATGATGCGGAATCGATAATTCATGTTGTTAAAATGTCAGAGAACGAATTACGTAAACAACAAGTAAACGGTTTTTATAGAGATATAGATTTAGTACCACCAAGTAACGTTGAACAAAACTCTGTTGAGAAAAAAGAAAAAGAATTAGATGGAACTAAAAAAGTCGGTAAACAAGATACAATGTACACTCTGTTAGAGTGTCATGTAAATTTAGACTTAGAAGGTTTCGAAGAAGTTGGTCCTGAAGGGGAATCAACAGGAATAAAATTGCCCTACATAGTAACTGTAGAAGAAGGCAGCCGATTAGTTCTCTCCATTCGGAGAAACTATGCGCCCAATGATCTAAAGAAAAATAAGATCCAATATTTTGTCCACTTTAAATTTCTGCCAGGACTAGGATTTTATGGCTTTGGACTCATTCATATGATTGGCGGATTGAGTCGTACGGCAACGGCGGCTCTCCGTCAATTATTAGATGCAGGAACATTATCTAATTTACCTGCAGGATTTAAACAAAGAGGCGTTAGAGTTAGAGATGAAGCATCACCAATACAACCAGGTGAGTTTAAAGATGTAGATGCACCGGGTGGTAATTTAAGAGATGCATTCTTTCCATTACCGTACAAAGAACCATCACAAACATTATTAAACTTATTAGGTGTAGTTGTATCCGCTGGTCAAAGATTCGCGGCTATTGCTGACATGCAAGTGGGTGATGGTAATCAAGGCGCTGCAGTTGGAACAACAGTTGCGCTTCTTGAGCGTGGTTCAAGAGTTATGTCTGCAATACATAAAAGATGTTATGCAGCGATGAAAGATGAATTTAAATTACTTGCAAAAGTAGTTTCACAATATCTACCACCCGAATATCCTTATGATGTTGTAGGTGGTATGAGAAATGTTAAACAATCTGACTTTGATGATAGAATCGATGTAGTGCCAGTAGCTGATCCTAATATATTTTCGATGTCGCAAAGAATTACATTAGCACAAACACAATTACAAATCGCAACATCAAATCCACAGCTACATAATATGTATCAAATCTATAGAAACATGTATGAAGCAATCGGTGTTAAAAATGTTGATGCAGTTTTACCGGCACCAGCACCTACAGCACCAATGGATCCAAGTTTAGAACACATTAATGCTTTGGGTGGTAAACCTTTTCAAGCTTTTCCTGGTCAAGATCATAGAGCACACATTACAGCTCACTTAAATTTTATGTCAACTAACATTGTAAGAAATAATCCTGCGGTTATGGCAGCAATACAAAAAAATATTTTAGAACATATTAGTTTAATGGCACAAGAACAGGTGCAATTAGAGTTTAGAGAGCAAATGCAACAGATGATGATGATGCAACAACAAGCAGCAACTAATCCACAAATACAAGCACAGCTTCAAGCACTAACAAATCAGGTAGAATCAAGAAAAGCTATCCTAATTGCGGAGATGACAGAGGAATATATGAAGGAAGAGAAGCAAATTACATCACAATTTGACAATGATCCTCTTTTAAAATTAAAATCACGTGAAGTTGACCTACGTGCAATGGAAAATGAACGTAAAAAAGACAACGACGAAGCTCAAATTGACCTTGCAAGAGCAAGATTAATGCAACAAGGTGAGATTGCAGAAGATAAAATGGATCAAAACGAAGATTTAGCTAAATTACGTGCAGGAGTTAGCCTTGCAAAGAGCGGTGTACAACAAGCAAAAGTTATGGTAGACGATAATTAATAAAAAGGAGCAAAAAATGCAAAAACTAGACAAAATACAAGAAGTTAAAGTTGCAGAACAGCAAGTTGAAGTAGATCCTAGATCTAAAACTACTGCTGACCAAGCTTTTAACTATATTGGCACTGGTGGACCTGAAGAAGAAGTACAAGGTCAAGGCGCAGTGTTAGCAGAAAAGAAAAGAAAATCTAAAGCTTACTAATTATGTGGTTATCGGC
>VMHT01045804.1_pt1 | contig 10360 bp, 4 predicted proteins | sample 4693611 | NCBI WGS metagenome assembly VMHT01 (sample SAMN12280063, study PRJNA550983) | marine metagenome | isolation source: seawater sampled from same location over 5 years 0.02-0.2 micron viral filtrate | place: USA: collected off the coast of southern California halfway between the port... ...
ATCAAGGAACTGCCTGCGGGCTGTGAGACTGATGATTTGGGCTAAGGTTTTAGATAGCGGTGCTCCAGGCTTTACCCGCATGAACGGATCTTCAGATTCTTCCGCATACTCAAATTGATTATTGAGATCCAGAATTAGGTCGGCTTTACTGGCTTGAGTAGGGTCGAGCTTCTTTTTGTTTTTGATGTTAAGATCTTCTAAATACTGGTCTATAGACTCTTCCTGCATTCTCTGTCTTTCGATAACATACAGAGCCATATCAAAATCTTTATGGGAGTCGGATGGATCTCCAAGACCTTCGAGTGTGGCACCTCCGGCTATTTTTAAAGCGAGAACTTCTTCGGTCGTTGGGTTCGGGCTGAATATAGGAACACGATCCATTTGAGGGATTGCTTTTCCGTCTTTGTCCTTTTTAGGTTTGCCGCGATTATCTTTTATTGAGCGGTTCATCCGGCGACGGATTCTTTCCGCCACGACTGCACCAAAGGTCACTTCTTCCGCAAACATCTCGGGATATGATACGACTCCTGAATCTGTTGTTATTGGATCGGAGCCGATGTCCTTTTGCTGTTTCCATCTGGCCGCAGCTCTTGCTGCTTCCAAAGCCATAGAGTATTGATTCAGAGTTTTACCGCCGTAATAAGGGCTCGGTGTATGTAAATCGTAAGAACGGAAAAGCTTCGTCTTCTCTCTCTTAAATCCACCGTTTACAAAATCCCAGAGTACATGATGAGGTTTCTGGCCTTCGGTCTTGGTCTGTCTAGCATTTAGAACTTCTATCTTTTTTTGCGGAGCTTTTCCGTCTTTTGTCCACATGCCTGTGCGACCAACTCGCTTGTACCCTTTGGATTTAACATAATTACCTAGAGCAAGCTCTCCAATGTTATACTTCTTAGTTTTAACCAGGTGAGCGTAGTCATCCATGATAAAAGCTGCTCCTGCCTCTATCGCTTTGTCTATGTTTTTAAACTCGCCTTGTAGCTTGCCATCAGCCACAGGGTTGACTCGGTTTCCACGAGCACCGTTAGATGAAACATATATAATATCCGAGGCTGTGTAATTTCCCGTATTCGCAAAACCTTCGGACTGATACATTTTATGGTAACGATCTGTCGAAGAATCTGGTGACCCTTCCCCAATAAATTGATTGGCCAACTTTGTCTTAACCTGCTCTTTTGGGAGATATCCAGCTTTTTTAGCATTTGGGCTAATAGCTTTGGCGATCTGGTCGGTCATCCTGTCCTGAAGAGTTTCCTCTTTCTCAACCGTGCTGTAGATTTCGTAGTCTTTGAAATCTTTTAATCTGGCCAACATCCCTAAGGTCAGCGCCTGCCTTGGCCCTTTCGTGCCGTTTTTATTTATCTTTCTTACATAGTACAGACTGTGAATCGTATCCTCCCACTCGACCTTTCTTTGCTCAGGAGCAATGACCTGTATAAACGCTTCAGCTAGAGCTTTTTTCTCTCCGAGTGCTGCTATTTCTTTTTCAGCTTCTTTGACATCAACACCTTCTTTTAAAGAGTTTATCTGCCGATCTATATCCGCAATGCGGTTTTCAAGAAGACCCACCGTATCATCAATTCTTTCGCGGGCTTCAGCCAGCATATCCTCGACCGCTTTTGTGGTCTGCATTCTCTGCTTACCTTCACCTCGTTCGATCTGAGATATTTCTTTTCTAAGCTCTTTAACAATTGAAGTTGGTGCTGCATCAATCATAGGCCCGAAGCGTAAAACCTCGGCAATGATTGAACCTACCGATACATTTTTTCCAAGCTTTTCAACAGCTTCGTCGATTCGTTTATTTAAGACATCTTCATCCGTTAAGGTTTTTTCAATCTGTCTTACGGTGGCAAGTGCTCGCCCAAGCGTTTTTGCTTCCGCGTCGCTTTTAGGCAGCAACCGCTCAAGCTCGGACATTTCTTGTTTTGCGGCGGATGCCGGTTTAGGTAAGGATCCTTTGGCCTCCGGCTGTTTAGCTCTTATCTTAGCTTGAGTAGGTGCAGGTAAATCACTAGGTGCAGATTTTGATTTTGGGGTAGACTCGTTGCTTGTCTTGTCGGAATCTTTTTTTACCGAATCAGCAACTGACTGCGCTTCTTTAGGTTTTGAGCTTTCAGGATCCTCTTCTCTTTCCTGAGCCGCCATACGAAGAGTTTCATTTGGTGTGTAAAAACTCTTACTTTCAGTAAATAGCTTCTCCCCGGCCATGGCATTCAATGCGCGGGCGATCATGGATTTCTCCTTCGGGGTTCCGGGCATTGCGTTTAATGCTGCCTGTGGATCTGAATTTATTCCGGGCGGGGGTGCTGGCTGATTGATTGTGGTTTCGGGTGCAGGTCCGAGGCCGAGCTGGTCAAACATCAGTTTGAACAGATCCTTACCTTTAGCATCTGTTCCCGAGTATTGAGTATACGCATCGCCAAGCTGGTCAGCATATGTCTTGAGCTCTGCTTTTATATCATTCTCAACCTGAGAGTTCTCACCTAAAAGATACTGACCGAATTGATATGAAAACCATTCCTCTGCGAGTACAGCATTGTCAGTTTTATTGAATGCGCTCTCAACTTTTGCCTGGGTTGCTTCATCCAGGTCCTTGAAACTAATCCCTACCCGCTTGGTAAAATACTGTGCATAAGCATCGAGCTGTGCATCCTTACCAATCGTGCTCCATACATCCATGAGCTGCTTTTCATCCATGGTGATGACACGGGCCAAATGACCTGCTTCATGCATGAAGGTTGCCATGGGATCGGCGGAAAATTCTTTCTCATTTAAATAGATGAGAGTCTGTCCATCGCGGGCTTCAAAGGTTCCGCGATTTTCCATATTTGCATCAGGAGTTCGCGGGCTGATCGCAATCTTGAGATTAGCCATCGCTTCGGGATTTTTAGCATAAAGCTTGGCAATCCAGTCCTTGGTAAATTCAACAGCTTCCGGATTTGCATTCGGAAGAGTGGATAAATAATCGCCCATGGATTCAGCATCGTTGAATGTCTGATATGGTGCGGAATATCCTGCTCGGGTAACGGTTCCGGTTGTTCCTGTCTCAGTAGTCTGCTCGCCGCCAATCTCGATCGGAGCATTTGCAAAATAGTTTGCACGGGGGCCGCGCATTTCGAGAGCGGATGATATGACGCCCGGGCCAACCCCGACCAATCCTTCAGCCGCAATTGCATCCCAGTCCCATGCTTCGCCCGGTTCTTTTGCTGCCCATTGTCCGAGAAATTCACCGGACATACCCATGGTGGAATCAAAACCTAATTCGGCTGCTGCATTTCTGGTCTTTTGAAAAGTTGTGAATCTGGGAACTGCACCCTGTGCCTTATTGAATGCTGTTTTATCAAGAAGCTTACCTCCTTTGAACATCGCATTACCAGTATGATTGGCGACACCCATAACCTTGCCAGCCATGAAACCGGTAAGCATATCGGCAGCAGCAATAGGAACACCCTTCTGCACCATCTTCTTTTGGATCTTATTCCGAATGCTTTCATTCGACCATGCGGCGGCAAATACTTTTGGATTCTTCCAATCAACCCCCAATTCCTGCATTCCTTCCAAGGCCATGCCGGATGCTTCCAGAACAAAAGATGCAACACCCCAGGATGCTTTGGCACCAACCCCTGCTCCAGCCAATGCTCCACCCGGGCCACCAATTGCACCGACCGCGGCTCCTGCTCCAGCTGATGGGATGAGCCATTTGATGGTTGCCGGAAGAAATGATGATAGTGACTCCACGAACATTTCCGGAATCGCTGCGGGATTATCAAATAATAGATTACCCATAGCATCGAGAAACCCGTCGGACTTGGTCTCTCTTACCCGTTTCATGGTCGAGCTCGTGGGAAGCTTTTCTATCTCAGATGCGATCTCGATAAATTTCTGCATCTCATCCGCATCCAATGTATTCGTGAGAAAGTCGGGAGTATAATCGCTCATCTCACTCATGAGAACACCCCGCTGAATTGCATTTCCTAATCCACCAAGCCAGCTGGTACTCTCAGCCTGCTCGAACAATTCATTATCCAAACCGTTTTCAGCAGCCAGAGATATTACTTTTTGCATATCATCCCGGGCGGCTTCCATCTTTTCGCGGGCTTTGTCAGCCTTAGAGCTGCCGGCTACTTTTAGAAATGCTAACTGTGCATCCTCATAGTTGCTCTTGGCACCATAGACGGATTCCATGATCTTGGCTGCTTTTAATCTCTCTTCTCCGCCAAGCTCTTCCATTGCGAGTTCCAATGGTTTTCCGCGATAGCTGGTCATTCCCGCAGCCTTCATCTCAGCAATATCGAGAAGATCGACATCGTTACGGGAAAGACCAATGGGTCGGCCATCAATCAATCCATTCTGAGAGAAGAAGATTCCTTTATCGCGAAGATTTCTTTCCTTCTTTACCAAATCGCGACGGGCGAGCAATCCTTGCTTGTCGCCGCGAACACCGGCAGCCAGTCTTTGCTTCTGTATCTGAGAGGATTTACTAGGCGTACCCTCCATAGATAAGATTGGACTTACCGGCTTACGGGGATCTGTCTTTTCAATATTTTGAGCTTCACCATCCAAACCAACGATTGGTTGCTCCCAGGAAAACTGATCCATGAACTCATCAGCTTTCTTTTTACTTAAAGGTGCTTTACTCCTAGCCTTGATCTGTGCATCCATGGCATCCCGGGCAGGGATTGGAATGTTGGTCAGCTGCTCGAATAATTGAAATTCCTGATTTCTGGCAGCGTCTGCCGTTTGTCTTCTGCGATCCTTCTCAGCCTTTAGTCTGAGAAATTTATCCCGCAATCCATTGGTGCTATCCCATGCTCCAAACTTTTTTAGATTCTCCTGGGCTGCAATCTTACGATCAGAAGAGCCTCCGAAAAAGCCGTCTTCTTCCTGACTCGCTTTTACTTCATCCGCTTTCATTTGATCGATGAACGAAAGCATTTCGTCATCATTATCAAAATCTCCGAATCCGCCGACGCTGTTGAAAAACGGTTGGAACTCGTTCTTTACAAAATCATCATACAACCCTTCGTAATGCTTGGCAGATCTTTCGTTCTCGGTAGCATACTGTTTGAACTGACCGTGAGCTTTTTTGATTCCGTCATAGGCATCGAGTTCATCAAATACATTACTCGGACGCTGTGCTGGCTGAACCTCGTATCCGTAATCAATGGGTTCATATTGTGGCTGTGGAGCCTGAGGCATTTGGCCTCCGAATGGTTGATACTTTTTCTGTACCGGTTTGCTGGTAAATTGACTTAGGCTATCTTTCTTTTCGCCTGAGTAATCATCAGCCCCCAGATCTATATCGTCGAAGAGGGACATGATCTACCTTTTACAACAGCCCCTGAGCTTTAAGTTTTGCTAATCTCCTCAACTCTTCGTCGGTAGCCATCTTTCCCGAAGCATTTCTAGCTCCGCCAGCGGCTTTAATTAAGCTCGGTCTATCCATGGCACTAATCGCGTCATCCATGCCCACATCCTGCGGGGTTCTTACCGGTCTTCTCATCGAAGAGGTTGAAGACATTGGGTTCGTCGGAGAATCTAAGGTTGGTCTAGGGGCTTCGGGAGTTCCGCCTCGATACTCGGGTCTCATATTACGAGTACTCCGGTAAGGATTGCTTAAATATTGCGGAGCTGCTGGACCTTGAGAAGGACCTAGCGGTGCCGGGCCTTGCATAGGCTTTATAGGTGCTAAGTCTTGAGGTGTATTACCTCGATACTCGGGTCTCATATTACGAGTACTCCGGTAAGGATTCATCAATGATTGAGGCATGGGAGGTCCCTGAGAAGGACCTAGCGGTGCGGGTCCCTGCATGGATCTTACCTGCCGGGTTGAATTAGCTGCAGTAGCCCAAGGGTTGCTTAAGGACGGTTGTTGTTTGTTCTTACTAAACATCCCAACACCTTTCTTAATAAGATTTTTACCCATTGGGCTTCTTGATGAAAGTAGAGCTCCTGTGCCTAGTAAACCTGCTCCGATGGCATAATCTTTCCAATCCAAGCCTTCGTCCTCGTCCGATTCGGGAGCCATAGGCTCCGCGGGCTCTGCCGGAGCGTCTGGTTGAGAGGGTGCTGCTTTATCTCGATTCAAATAAGCCAGCGCATCTTCTTTTGTTGCGAAAGTTGCATCTCCATAATCCTGCATGTTGCCTGACATTCGTACCGTGTCTTTAGGAACTGCAGTCTGCTGGCCAAACTCATCAGTATAAACTTCACTTTCAGCATCTAACTGTCTGCCAAGAGCTGCCTGTTGAACTGGATTTAAAACATTGTTAGCGGAAGCCTGTCCGCCCGCTCTTTCAAAGGCGTCTCCGAACTCGGTTGTTGAAAAAGAACCATCTGGATTCTCAATGACTGTCGTGCCTGGGTTGGTTAAACCGCTGCGTTTCATGTACTCATCTCGGGAAACCTGACCAGGGGCTTTATTTTTATTTTCCGGATCTTTAGGATCCACATAAAAACTACCGGTGTTTGCCAATTCCTGCATGCGTTTTTTCTTTGCGTGGACGGAACTGTCAAAAGGTGCTCCAAACATCTCTCGGGCTAATTTAGCTCTTCTCTGTAGCGCCGCTCTTTCGGCTAAAACTCTTTGGGTGTGATCATCGATTGCGGCTACACGATCGTCCGCTTTTGCTTTTTGGGTATCTCTCTTCAGTCTGCGGTTACCTTCCGCGACTAAATTCTTCTGGGCAACTTCTTCGCCAAAACCTTGTAACGACTTATCTCTCGGATCAAGTTTACCCATGCTACGAGCAGCGTTCATCGGACCTTCAAAACCGCCAGACATTTGGTTGGCCTGCATAGCCATAGGGTTGTCTAAAGTTACCGGTGATTGCTGACCAGTTACCGGGTCGGTAACAGGCATATCCAAATCGGCATTTTTTAATTTATTCGATCCTGTTTGTGGGGCTCTATCCGCCGCATCGACTATATCTTCGTCACCTTCTTCTGCCCCTCCAAAAGCACTGGCAACCCCGATACCTGTTGCGAGCTGCCTTTTAGGACCACCGAGTAACAGCTTACCGGTTGGAGAATTAAGAACTTTGTTTTTAACTTTACCTAAAGTATTTTTAACACCGTTTCTAGCGAGATTACCAAACCCGGCCTTTACTGTATTACCGACTCCACCGGTTAATGCCGCTAATCCTGTGTTAAAGGCGTCGCCTGCCACATCCCCAAAACCTGGAGTATCTTCCATCTGCAAGCCTTCTTCATTTCCGGTCAACTCATTAAAACCCGCTTTTAGATAATCGGCACCTGCGGCACCTAAAGCTAACGGAGACGCTGCGGCATTACCCAATCCTTTGGCCGCTCTTGTAAGCACCGAGTCATCAGCATCGACGCCAAATATATCATCCCGCATATCTCCAATTTGATCATAAGCACTCACAGGACTGTTTACCTCTGGATCGGTGCTCTCCTCCGAAAGTACATCTCGTAAACCAGCCATAAGCTCAGGTCTTTGACGAAGTGCTCGACCCGCGTTTACAGGATCTTCCGCCATCCACGCACGAAGCTGTCTAGGTGTTAGCTCGCCGGTTTCGAAAAGAGTCTGATAATCCATATCAGAGAAGGCTAGATACGGGTAATTACGGCATCAACCGCTTGTAATTCTTCTTAATCGATCCTAGAGGAACACGCATAAATCCATCCGGGCATAGGAGGCTGGGATTCTTCTGCAACATACGATTGCTAATCTTCTTCTTTTTTGGGGCGGTGTATGTTGTTGCATTATCAATGTTATACAGGGCAATCGCCGCGGCCAGGACATGATCATCATGATGACCCGGGGCTGCTTCCGGCTTTCCGCGATCATTAATTATGAAGGTCTTTAGCTCCCGTAATACCCCCTCATCCGGGATATCAATATTTTCCTCAATAATTTCGGCAGCCATATGATCAATTATCGTCTTTCTGGTAATTTTATCGGTACTCCATCCAAAACTCTTTTCGACCATACCTATGGAATCATTATATTTTCTCCGGCGATAGACCGTCAGGCCCATCTCCAATAAATATTTTAATAATGCCAAGCCGGAATTGTTTACTTCCGGGATGATAAATGCATTTCCATAAAAGCGGGCGGCCGCTTCCACTTCATGAGCAAGGATTCCAATGTCTACACGCGAATGATGCAATGCAACCATTCGGGGGACATGCCAATTGCCATGCCAATCCTCAAAGGGTGCCCGCCAAACCTGGACAGAATGATAATCAGGATCGGCGGCCAAGCCCTGAGTCTGCTGGTCTTCTCCCGTACAGGTATCGACAGAGATCAAATATTTGGAATCATACTCGGGCTCATCATATATTTTCCACATACCCGCACGATCAGGCTGGAATCCCGCCGTTCTGCCCTCCCCTTGTATTGTAAGATTACCAATACGGCTATGCTGACCGGGACATGCTTTGATCATAGCTTCGACATTAGCCGTATGAAAACGGGGACGGGATGACATCAGGAAACATTCCTCGGGATCCGATGGATATTCCTGACGGAATTTACTGATATCACCATTGCATTTGTCCTGAAGAACACGACGACGCCAATTCAATTGCTCGTAATTTACATCGAATCTTTCCATCTCGGACTTTTCGTCCTCCGTCATCGTATCTATAAAATCCTGCTCCTCCGCCTGCGATTTAAATGGAATGACCGAATCCTCAAATTCAAACCATGCAGCAAATATTTTTGCCCATTCATTGTCCTGAACCCAGGTACGATAAAACCAACCCGCTGGGCCGTTGGGTGTGGAATCAGCAACGACAAGAGATACATTATCTCCATCGTATAAGGATTGAAGATAGCCAAGTGCGGGGTCTCTTTCTCCCTGCATGGGCCAGAATGCAACCTCGGTCATGTTACCAACCTGAATCGTACCCGATCGTCCGGCATTTTTAGATCCTGCGGTTTCTTTACCGTAATTACTCTTGCTCTTTAGCTTGATCAAATCAGCAAGAGATCCACCCTCCGCAAGAGATCCACCGGCTTCATCCCATGGGAATAGATCGTTTTCCGCATATCTTCGATATATCTCGAAAACCTTGTCACTCGTTCCGCTAATATCTCCCATTAAAGAGCCGCTCAGATTCTCATGCTTGCGCATATGATGATATGTCAATGCTTGTGCGCAGGTACTCGCTCCTTTTTGTCGAGGTTTCAATATGATCATCTTGCACGGTTTGTCCTCGATCTGACATTGACGGTAATGGGCGAACATCCGTTTTTGCAGGGTGTTGGGCTTAGGCTTGATATCCTTACCCCGCTTATCCTTGATTACGGCAAATGTACTGAACCAAACCTCTGGATCAATACGGATGAGGTCGGTTAGTTGGTCGGGGTCGCTCACTTAATATTCGTATTTTAACGGTTTTGGTTTAGGTACAGGGCGAGTATTAGCTTTTATTTGTTCGGTTTCATACACCCCCCAAGGGGTTAATGGGTCAGCCCCTTTTTCTCGCTTAATATTCGGATTAATCCCAGAAGCGTTGTCCTGATATGTATCTACAGCATAATCTGTTGCACCCGCCCCTTTTAAGGCTTTGGCGTACTTTACCCCAAGATTTAGCTTTCTAGACCAGGGGGACACCGCTGCTGCTGTCTCCAAGGCTGTCCCTCCTGCAGTTTCCGAGTTTGTAAAATCGTCTAAATTTGTCATGGCCGCCGTGGCGGGGTTAGGAATAAATTCAGCGGCATTCTCCATGATGCTATCCGGGAGCTTTGATGAAAGCTGGCCGACATCTAGCATGTCTTCCCAATCGCCGCCGCCTTTTTTAAGGGCAACATCTCGGGTATCAAAAAGCCATCTAGTATACTTATTTTTATCGGCTAGGTGCTTAGCGTGTTTATACCCCTGGTTAACATCCATTAACCTACGCTCCAACCAATTAGGTTTAGGTTTTACAAAAGGAACGTAATCATATTCCTCTCTATATTCCGCCTGTTTCTCCATCAACACTTCCAGCGACGACGCGCCTGTCTTAACCTGCTGTTAGGATTCTTGGCAGCCTTAGGAAATTTTTTCATCTGACCAGCAGAACGGGCGCAATAAGATTTACGACGCTTGGCCGATTTACTCCCCTTCTTTACCTTGCCGGTAACCGCAGTCTTGAGTTTGGATCCTGGATTATCGCGACGATATTTTGCCACACCCTTTTTTGTCATGCCAGCACCGCTCTTGGTCGGACGCTTATGTCCTCCCTTGATCGTGTGACCCTTCATGGTTCCCTTCTTCTTACTTGCTGCCATATCTCTTCTTAACCTTCTTTCTGCTCTTCTTTTTGGTTTTACATTTTGTGCATCCGCAACTGCTCATTTTTTAGTCTTTCTCTTTCGGATTGATGATGTTCGTTTCCCCATACC
>VMHT01014534.1_pt1 | contig 10359 bp, 8 predicted proteins | sample 4693611 | NCBI WGS metagenome assembly VMHT01 (sample SAMN12280063, study PRJNA550983) | marine metagenome | isolation source: seawater sampled from same location over 5 years 0.02-0.2 micron viral filtrate | place: USA: collected off the coast of southern California halfway between the port... ...
AGATGATGTGAACGTGGGGCATTGGCATCATCACTTCAACGGCGATCGACACTCGCCCGCCGCACAGCGAATCAAGGGGTGTTACCTCATAGCCCTTCGCCCCTTTGTTCAGTCCGTAGGTCAGGACTTCAGCAAAGGGTTGACTCCGCTCGCTCAAAAGAGAGCGGCAGTGTTGGAGGACGCGATGCTCGAGACCTGCACCACCCACCGTGCCCGTCCACGCCTCACCGCCCGAAGACATGGCCAAGCGAGCACCGGTTTTACCGGGAACACTGCCCGAGGTGTCCAGCACCGTCGCCAAGACAACCTTCCTGTTCAGCGACAGTTCGCTCAGCACCCAAGCAAGGACATGAGCGGTCATGATGGAGGCTCAACGGACGGCCCTCATATCCCTTCGCCTTGCCTGAAGCACGCGTCGAGGAGGGTGTTGTCCAACAGCAGCCGTTCAATGTCCTCGCGTGTATCGAGGTTCAGACGGAGCCAAGGCGCATTGACCGGCACGCTTCTGAAGTGGACCAGGTCCCTCAATGGACGATCTGCATCGGACGCCATGACGGTCTTAATCGACGCTTCGCAGAGAAGCACGGGGTGGCCGTTCCTCCCTTCATGAGCGGGTGCTGCGTTTTCATGGCTCTGAAGCACATCATCGAGCACCTCCACGGTCCAACCCGGTCGGTCAACGGGCGCCATCACCACGCGCTCTGGGGTCGATCCCAAGGATTCAACAAGCCAGCGTAGACCGAGTTGCAGCGAGCCGGTTCGACCTGCGTCCGGTTCCGAGTTCACGGCGAGATGCGCCGAAGGCACCGCACGGGCCACTGCGGGCGCCGTCTGCTCGTTGAACACGATAACCACCGGCTGGCAGCCAGCTTGCTCCAAACGGTCGTAAATCCAACGAACAAGAGGACGTCCGTTTACCTTCACCAGAGCCTTGTCTCGGCCCAGCCGCCGACTGAAGCCCGCAGCGAGAACCACAGCGGGAGTGGACGAGACCATGGCATCAACACCTCCTCTCACCGCTTGGCCTTTTCCCATTCGGACGTTGATATAGGCTGAGTGAACACCGTCGTCATGGTATCGTGGACTCCCCCCGGACACTGGTCAAAAGCCCAGCGGAAGGCCTACGGCCGTTCCATTGAGTTTCTCAGAGCCATCGTCAACGGTTCTTCCTTTCTCCATCTCCGGGAAAACCGGCAGACGCTCCCAGATGTGATGGTCCAGGGGGTGTCTCGGCGATGGTATCGAGTGAACACGCGGGCGCAGTACGTGGAAGATTTCATCGATGTCAACGGAGAGTACCGCGAAGTGAAGGAACTGCATTGGCGTTTAATGGTTGAAGCTGCGGCATGGAAAAGCGATCTCGTCAACCGAACCAGGTTTGCCGTTTCCCTTTGCATGCATCCGCACCGTACGTCGCAGCAGTTGCCCATCGGCGACCAAATAGCTGCACTTGCTTTGGCGTTAAGAAATGACAAACTCACGGGCATGCGCATTCCTTTGCTCGCTCAGTTCATCGTCGCTCCCCGAGCGGCCCTTAACAGGGTGCACCAATTCAGCGATCAAGGCGTGATCATGGAAGATGAAGTCGAAGCTGAGGAGATGCATGCCGAAGAGGAGGGCGACGAGGACGAGGAGGTTTGGTACGACGATCACGTTTGGTTCGAGCAGGGCCTGTTCGACACCGAGGCGTTCGAACACATCGCAGCAGACATTGAAAATCAACAGTTGGATGCCTGGATGGAACGGCAGGAGCGGGAAGCCAGGGAGCCGCCGAAACCCTGGCACCACGATGCAGAAGAGGTTTGGCAACTCGAGGAAGTCCTTCGAAGAGGACGGTCTTGATCAAAGTCCCTTGGTGATTTCACGCCCGATGATCATCCGTTGAATTTGAGAGGAACCCTCGTAGATTTGCATCACCTTCGCACCTCTCATCAGTCGAGCGACCGGGTATTCTTCAGAATAGCCGTAGCCACCGTAGATTTGGACCGCGTCCGTGGCAACCTGCATGGCCATGTCGGCAGAAAACCGCTTTGCATGAGCTGCAGACTCGGTGTTCCGAACCCCTGCGTCGAACTCCGCTGCGGATTTCCAAGTCAACATGCGGGACGCTTCGATGTTGGTCTTCATGTCGGCGAGCATGAACTGAATGGCTTGGTGCTGGTGAAGCGGTTTCCCGAAGGTCTGACGCTCGTTTGAGTACTGGAGAGCGTGCTCGTACGCGGCGCGTGCGAGACCCGTTGCGTGGGCCGCAATGTTGGGGCGACTCATGTCGAACGCCTTCATGGCGTTCATCCATCCGCCCGACTCCGAGCCGCCGATGAGGTGGTCGGCAGGGACGCGCACATCGTCGAAGGAGATGGACCGTGTGTCCGAGCAACGCTGACCCATGTTGACTTCCTTCTTCCCCAACGAGAAACCTTCGGTGCCGCTCTCAACCACGAACCCAGACATCCCGCGATAGCCGGCCTCTGGATCGGTTTTGGCAAGCACGAAGAAAAAATCAGCGTGGCCGGCGCCTGTAATCCACATTTTTGAGCCGTTGATGACGTATTCGTCGCCGTCTCGAATCGCCGTGGTTTTGCATGCAGCCACGTCTGAACCTGCGCCAGGTTCGGTGACGGCGTAGGAGGCAAGCGCTCCGTCCTCGGCGATTTTGCGAAGCCAACGCTCTTTCTGGTCGTCGGTGGCCCCCGTGATGATCGGTGCGCTGGCGAGCGCAGTGGCGTAGGCAGCGGTGGCAAAGCCTGGATCGCCCCATGCAAGTTCCTCGTTCACCAACACCTCCTCAAACGAACCCAAGCCAGCACCCCCGTACATTTCTGGAATGTGGAGATTGAGCAGGCCCATCTCGTGAGCAGCTTGGATGGTTTCTTTCGGATAGAGTGCGGCCTCATCCCAGTGTTCAGCATGCGGCCGGAGTTCGTCCTGGGCAAATTCGTGGGCGAGTTCCTTCAGCATCGCCTGCATCTCGTCCAGTTGGAAGTCCACCATGACTACGCCACGCATCGCTCCCTTAAGAGCGATTAGATGAGCGGTTCATCGTTGGGTTCATCCGAGAACCAAATAGCCCGTGCGCTCCGCAGCCAGTGCGGCAAGGAACACCATGTACACCATGATCAGGACCGCACCTTCCCATCGTTTGAATTCGTATTCGGAGCGCATCATCGCCAGCGCCACGCCCGTACCCACGAAGGTAGCGGGTATGATAATGAACGCCGTTAAGGCAAAACTTCCGTCGGTTAGCGCCAAGGGATGGACGACAGCTGCGAAACCAATCGACAGCAGAGGGTCGGTTATGTTGGAGCCAATGAGGGTGCCGATGGCCACGCCCTGACTGCGTTTTGCGGCAAGGAAGGCGATGGTCAATTCGGGCAGGGACGTGCCCAATCCCGAGACCGTGGTCCCTATGACGGCATGGGGGACGTTGAACGCGTACGCCATGTCGCTGGCCACGTTAACCAAATGATGGGCCGCAAACAGCGCGAGCAACAGACCGGAGGTGACCATGAAGCCGTAGGCCGTGGTTGTTCGAGTCAGCTTGCGTTCAACTTGCTCTCCGCCGCTCAGTTCCTCTTCCAAAATTTCCTCGCGGTGGGAGAGCAACCAATAGATGTAAGCAACGTACAGCGACATCAAGATGACTCCTTCAATTCGATTTAATGAACCTCCAGTGAACAGAAAGAACGTCATCAGACCTATGGAGGAGAACATTATGAAACCGTCCCGCTTGAGCCAAGACGGACGTACTTTCACCCCCCTAAACGCCACGACAACACCCAGAATAAGGGTGATTTGAACGAGGATTGAACCGTAAATACCGCCGATGGCCAAATCGCCAATTTCCGGGTTGTTCGGAATGTCTGCAGCGGCGGTTGACGTAACCAGAATTTCAGGAAGCGAGGTCCCAATGGAGACGATGGTTAAACCGATCACGACCTCGGGCAGACCGGCTCGATAAGCAAGGCCTTTGGCGCCTTCAATGAAGACATCGGCGGATTTGATCAACAACGCCAAGGCCATGCTGAGCAACACCAAGGACACCCAATTGTTGTTGATGCTTGAGTCCTCGAGGACGGTGTGGAGGGCTAAAATTCCAAGAAAAAGAGCACCGTTGAGCACCAACGTGTTACTTGCGAGGAGTTGAGGGATGCCACTGGGTTGCGTGGCCACCTCTTCACCCATGGTTCAAGGGACGGCTTCCACTTCTTGACGGTTACCTCATAGAGAAATGAATCCTTGCGGTTCACGAATGTTTTGAACTCCCCTTCCATCGGAGAAGCATGCGCAAAGAGGCGTCGGGAGAATTTCTCGGCACGGCTCTCATGGTGGGCGTGGGGTGCGGAAGCGTGGCCCTGGGGGCTGAAAACGCCTTGGTGTCCTTCAGTTTTGGCGCCGTTGTGACCTTGGCCATTGTGGTGTTTGGCCCGCTCAGCGGAGCTCACATCAACCCCGCCGTCAGTGTTGCCTTTTGGAGAGACGGTCAACTGGACGGACGCCTCGTTCCAGTGTATTTAGGCGCCCAGTTTCTGGGCGGCTTGGCAGGTGCGATGGTGGTCGGTGGAGCCGCACCGACCACGGTGAGGCCATCAACGACGTTGCTCGAGGGCTTTGCTGTTGAAGTGGCCATCACGATGCTGTTGATGACCAGCATTCTGTGGATTGTTCAACGGACCACATCTCGCATCACCGTCGCCCTTTGGGTTGGAGCCACCGTCGGCGTGTTGGCGTTCGCAGCCGGTCCCCTCACGGGAGCCAGCATGAACCCTGCTCGGACCTTTGGTCCCAACGTGCTCAACGGTCTGTGGGCGACGCTTCCGTTTTACATGGCATCCACTGCGCTTGGCGCTTGGCTGGCATGCGACGTGAAGCGACTGCTTTTTCCGGACGTCATCACGAAGTAACCGACGTACGAATCATTTCCACCACGTGTTCGAGTGACGGCACGGTGTGATTTTCAAGGGGGGGTGAAAACGGTACGGGGGTGTCGAGTGCACCCACGACCACAGGAGCAGATTCGAGCTCATAGAAGCATTCCTCCATGATTCTGGACTGAACGGTGTGACCCAATCCGCCCGACCACTGGGCTTCCTGGAGAACCATGAGGCGACCCGTTCGTTGAACGGAATCGATGCAGGTTCGTGCGTCAAACGGTATCAAGGTCCTCAAGTCAATCACTTCGACCTCGATGTCGTCCTCAGCAAGTGCTTGTGCGGCATCAAGAGCGATGTGCACCATCGCACCCCAGGTGACCAACGTGATGTCGCGTCCACCACGAATCACTTCTGCACGACCGAGTTTGTACGACTCACCGCTCGCAAGGTGTTCGTTCACGGTCTTCGTGTCGACCTTCTGGTTGATGTTCATGCCCCAACCGGTCAATCCACCCCTCAACCCGTAGAGACCGATGTGTTCCAACATCAACACCGGGTCGGGCAGGTGAGCAGCCTCCATCAGGAGGTCGTAGGCGTCTTGAGGCGTGCCGGGCGCCATGACGATCAGTCCGGGATCATTTGCAAACCACGATTCAATCATGTTGGCGTGAAACGGCCCGGAACGGGTGCGAGCACCCAGAGGAATGCGCACGGTCATGGGGCAATCAGCCCCCCACCGCCAGCGCAGCATGGCTGCGTTGTTGACCAGCGCATTGAACCCAAGAGCAGCAAAACCTCCGAATTGGATTTCGACCATGGGCTTCATGCCCGTGAGGGCAGCGCCCACGCCAGCGTGAGCGATCACGGCCTCGCACAGCGGCATGTCGATCAGCTTGTCGGTGTGACCTGCGTTCTTGAGCGCCATGTTCATTCCAAACGCACCCGCAACCTCCATGTCTTCACCGATGAAAACGCACGCATCACCGTGCAAATCTGCGATGTCCGCCATGGCTTGCTGGATGGCACGAGCGTAGGTCCACCCGCCCTTCTCGGACGTCGTCCAGGCGCGCTCGCCCACCTTGAGGGGGGCGTCACTCGGTGCAGAACGCCCCTCGCCCTTGAGGCGTCGTTGTCGGTCTGAGTGGGTGTCGGCGTCGTGCAGTGAGGTGACGCCCTTTGTGACCGTGTCGGGTTCGGGCCACGCCATGTCCAAGAGGCTGCTCCTCGCCGTTTCAACGTCGGCGCTTTCAGCGGCCTCCATCTCGGTGAGCAAGGCTTCCTCCACGCCCATCTCGAGCAGCAAAGCCCTGTGGGTTGGAAGTGGGTCTTTGGCGGACCAGTACGCCAGCAACTCTCGATCCACGTAGCCTGCGGGGGTGCCGCTGGGGTTGCCGAGGTACAAGTCGTCGTGATGGTGAGCGTGGCCGCAACCGCGCATGGTCTCAACGTGAATCAAGGTCGGACCCCCTCCCGCCATGGCAAACTCTCGGGCTACGGCGGTTGAGGCGTGCCACGCTGCGGGGTCGGATCCGTCGATGGTCCAAGCGGGAAAGCCCATGGCCGTTGCTTTGTCTGCCCACACTTCCACGCCAGACTGTTTCGCTGGGGGGGTGTCCAAAGCAATTTGATTGTTCTGAAGAATGTACGTGATGGGCAGGCCACGAGCGCCAGCGAGGTTCATGGCTTCCCAAAACTCGCCTGAGGACGATGCACCCTCACCGATGCAAGCGACGTGAAACCGGTCGATTGACTGCCGCCATGCGGCGAAGGCACAACCCGTCATCGTGGCGCTGGCGATGGGCAGCGGAGCGGTTGGAGGAAGCACGCCAACGTGCCAGGCCCCAACGTGAAGATCGCGGCCGCCGGCGTCGTCCCAACCTCCGTTTTGATTGGAACCAGCCTTTCCGAGGTTGGCAGCCATCACGTCCAGCGGCGTGTCGCCCATGGCCAAACCAAGGCCGATGTCGCGAATCATCGGCGCCACAAGGTCGCCGTCGTAGCCGTGCCCCGGTCGGGCATCTCGCGGTGCGTCCGGTTGTCGCCTGAGCGCAGTCGCAACCGCCACAACGCCTTCTTGCCACGTGGAGCGGAACCCTTTGCCGCCAAATCGGCTGCCGTCGGGCGCCTCAACTCCATCGGTGAAGATGTCCTTCAAGGCCTCGTCGAGGGCACGCGTGCGCGTCATCAACCGCTGCCATTCCATTCGATGGTCCACGGTGACCGCCATGTAGTGAGCCAGACGACGCATCATCAATCGCATGTCAACGAGGAAGTGGGCGCGACGACGCTCAAGCATCAAACCCATGCTTCGTCGCGGGATGACCTCTCGGTCCACATCCTCTCCGAGTGTGGTCTCCATTTGCTTCTTCAGACCGCGTTCGAGGGCGTCGATGAACCGCCCTGAGAAGGCCTCCCACGACGGGCCTTCCAATGGTTCAGGTTCGCTTCCAATCATGTGGTCCCAAACATTGGCCACCAGAAACAGATGGGCGTCGTGGCGTTGGGCGATGAAGGTCAAAACCTCGGAACGGGCGGCGTCTTTTGGGAGAGGCTGGAAGAATTCCAGTGGAGAATCTGGCCGCCAGTTGAGGCCGAAGATTTCGGGAAGGTCTCCTTGTGTCATGGTCGGTCCCCAACCCCCCCAAGGGATGGTTGGCTTCAATGCTCTTCTTCCTCACTCTTCTTCGTCCGAGGCGGGAAGCGCATCCAGCATGTCGGCTGCGAGGGTGCTCGCATCCTCAACTTGTGTGAGGAGGGTCAAATCCGAGAGGGCGCCCGGTCGTTTGAGGGCCTCCATCAGTTCGTGAAGGACCTCGGCCGTGAGCCGAGAGAGCGCCAGCGTTTCCGGGTCAATGCCGACTTGGGCTTGCTCTTCAAGCAGCGACACGAAATCGGGCTCCTCGGAGAGAATGTCGTCCATCTCCGACTCCACTTGTCGCGCAATGTCCGCTGCTTGTTTTTCGAGAATGTCCTCCATAGAGGAACCGCTCCCGGACGCCGGCAGCGTCGGAGTTGCTCCCTCGCCGAGGGTCGCACCTTTGTTGAAATCGTTGAAGGAAGGAGCGGATGAATCACCCTCGGCTTGTTCAGCCGCTTCTTGAGGCCCCTCGGCTTCATTCCCGACGGTTGGCCCCGTCGGTAGGGGCTCCGAGGCAACCAGACGGTTGAGTGCAAGGCGGACCATCGTCGCCATGGCTTCAGCCGAAAGCCCCGCTTCTTCCTCTCTCTCCTCTTCGTCCATCTGTTCGCGAATGGACGCCACAAATTCTTCATCGATGTTGCCGGCCTCCACGAGCCTTCGCAGCATGGGGAGCGCCCATTGACTGTCGTTCATGGTCATGCCCACGTTAAAGCTCTGGCCGCCCCCAAACACACCCGCTTGAGGCGCAGAGAGTTCCGCTGGAGGGGGGACGAATTGCTTGGCGGCGTGTCGCCCGATTTGCCCGATGAGTTGGTTCATGTCCACCGGCTTACCGATGACCTCTGCGACGCCTGACGCAGCGGCCGAAGCGAGAAAATCGGGTGCGGTGGTTCTCGAGAGAAGCACGGTGCGCGTCGAGGAACGGAACCGAGCCACTCCCGACAGAGACTGGCAAATGTCCAACGCGCTGCCCTGAGACCAATCTCCTTCCAAAAGCAGTACGTCGGGTGCAACCGCACCCGCCGTCGCCTCCGTCTGTGAGAGGGTGCCGAGGCGAGTGACGTCGTAGCCTTCTCGTTCGAAGGTGTTGGCCAACAGGTTTCGTCGCCCTTCGTTTTCGTCGGCGATGATGATGCTGGCCATTCTCATCCCCTCCGTGGGTTCAGCACACCCACAGCGGATTTGAACCTCACCCCCCTTTGGCGCCGCACCGTCCGTGTTTCAGGGCGGTGGATGAAGCGCAGCCTTGAGGTCATTGAACGACATCGTCGGGAGCAGCCGCCATCCAAGCCATGATGCCGCCGTCCAGATTGTAGAGTCGCTCGGCTGCGAATCCGAACTTGATCAGTTCAATCGCTGCGAGCTGCGAGCGCATGCCGCTCTTGCAGTGGATGACGATGTCCCGCTTTTTGGGTATGGCGTCCATGGTCCCGTGAATGTGCGTGTGGGCCACTTGGAGGTCGCAGCTTTTGACTCTCGCATGAGCGTATTCATCGTCTGAGCGAACATCAAGTATGAACGGTTCCCAGCCGTCGTTTCGTCGCTGAATGAATTCGTTAATGGAAAGATGGTTGAACATACCGTCGCCTCTGTTGTGGAGGGATTTTTGTTCTTGCGGCGACGGGGATTGGTCGTTGCTGGTCATGCACCAGTCCTGGTCGGAGAGCATCGATGCAGCCCCTGAAAGGTCAACCACGGCCGGACGGTCTGCGTCTCGCTCGAATCTTAAGCTGTCAAAGCTCATGGTTTGAGCGTCGTACAGAAGGAGGGTCCCCGACAAGGAGGCGGGCATCCCAAGCAGGACCTTGATGGCCTCCGTCGCCTGAAGCGTGCCGATGATGCCCGGTAGGACACCAAACACGCCCGCTTCGGAGCAGGTGGGAACGGCCTCGGCAGGCGGTGCTTCGGGAAACAAATCCCGATAGTGTGGACCTTCGTCGTGGTTGAAAAGCGAAACCTGCCCCTCAAAACGGAAGACCGACCCGTACACCCATGGAATGCCCAACAACGCACAGGCGTCGTCAATGAGGTAACGCGTGGGCAGGTTGTCGGTGCCGTCGATGACAAGGTCCCAACCTTTCAGCATCTCCATGGCGTTGCCCGGGTTGAGCCGATGACGGAAAACCTCCACCTTTACGTTGGGATCCAGAGCGTTGAGGGTGGCCTTGGCGGAAACCACCTTTGGTCGGCCGACATCGGCGGTGGCGTGAAGGATTTGTCGCTGAAGGTTGCTTAGGTCAACGGCGTCGTTGTCGATGAGCCCGATTCGTCCTACACCCGCAGCGGCCAAGTACAACGAAGCAGGAGAGCCCAGTCCCCCGGCGCCAACGACGAGAACACTCGAGGCTGCAAGGCTGCGTTGACCCTCAATGCCCACGTTGGGCAGGTTGATGTGACGGGCGTGGCGAGCAACATCAACCATGGCAGACCCAGAGCGCCTTCCCACATCAAGGGAACGGCTTCAGTGGACGTTGTCTTCCAGCCATTTTTCGACGTCCATGGCGGCAGCACATCCCATGCCCGCTGCCGTGATGGCCTGTTTGTAGCGCGTGTCCACAACGTCGCCCGCAGCGAAGACCCCAGGGACGGAGGTCATCGTGTACTCGTCGTGCACGATGTAGCCGTTTTCGTCCGTGTTCACCTGGCCGCCGAGAAAATCCGTTATCGGCGTGTGGCCGATGGCAATGAAGGCTCCTGTGGCTTCAATGGTCTCGGTGCTCCCGTCTTGTGTGTTCTCCAAGACCGCCCCTGAGAGCCCTTTTTCGTCGGACAACCACTCCTTGATCTGGCGAAAGGTTTTGATTTCGATTTTGGGGTTGTTGGCAGCTCGCTCGTACATGATGGTTG
>VMHT01015691.1_pt1 | contig 10358 bp, 4 predicted proteins | sample 4693611 | NCBI WGS metagenome assembly VMHT01 (sample SAMN12280063, study PRJNA550983) | marine metagenome | isolation source: seawater sampled from same location over 5 years 0.02-0.2 micron viral filtrate | place: USA: collected off the coast of southern California halfway between the port... ...
CCAATGTTGAATGGTTTTGATTTACAGCCGCAAGCTGAAATCACCCTTGCGATACCCTCGCATTTGATTTCCACGCGTCGGTACCCTCTGATTTGGTCATATTCCTTTGACTCAAAGAAGTGAATAACCAACAAAAATAACCACGATTAGCAAGATAATGGCGATGATATTTCCGAGGCCATTTTGGGGTAGGTCAACCGACACTTGTGCGATGATAGTACCCTTGGGTTCATCACATTTTTTGCAACGATTGCTGCTATTTTCATCGTTGTGAGTCCTACAATTTCCACAAAGCCAATGATCCATGATGAAACGATTATTCGAAGAGATATATATGTTTCAGATTTGTAGCAAATCAAACCTACTCATCAGAAAACCCACACAAGGTCCGTTCAAACAATTACTATATTTGTAAGGGTATTGGGATAAGCCCTAATCATTCACCCGTCCTGCTGCTGCAAAGATAATCAAAGCTATTCCTACAACGAGTAAAGCGGGCCAACCAAAGGAGATAACTGCAATTAATGCTATTACTGCTACAATACCAATCCTTACTCTCACAACAGGATCATGAATATCTTCGGTAGAACTGAACCATGTCCAGGGCCTCGCTAAAGTAATCATCCCGCATGGGAAAAGCACAAGTGAGGCCCACATGCTGAATTCTGCAGCAGAACCCCAAAATTCACAAGTTTCGTCACAGGTCCCACCTGAGCCCCCCAAACCGGGACCAATCCCCGAGAGAATCCAGATGAATCCCAAGATGATCATGAGTACAAACATCACAATACTACCAGCAATAGTGAGGAAACCAACCATTTGCGCTGTATCACCTTCAGATTTTGCGATGGTGATTTTCTCTTTGACATTGGACACAGGACCTCCACCAACCTTGGAAGGCACTACCGTACTCTGTGAAACACCTGCATCAGGAACTGGGGGGGTATGTTGGAGATTACTAGGGTCTTCCGCTAAGAAAACCTTCTGTTGCGTCTTCGTTCCCAATGCAAATGCAAACCAAACGAGCGAACTCAAGCACATTAAAATCGACATTAACCCCATGCATAAAAAAGTCAGATTAACACCTGGATTAATGGTTTCTCCATCATCATACATAGCATTGACAAGAATATTTACTGCCATCCAAATGATAATTGCGGTGCCAGCGAGAATTGCAGGCCCATTGAACTTCTTCCAATTCATTCAGTCTATGCTCCAATACATCAGTCTTCAATGATGTGCCGTTTTTGAGGGGAAATGCAAACGTTATGTTTCCAATAATATCAAAAGTAACAACAAATCAAGTACTGAATCCATTTCGTATGAATCATGAGTAAGAGATTTTTTGTGAAAATTGTTAGTGACCCAGATGTTGACTTGAGGAAATGCGTCGTTGGAGTGGCATGTGCTGCTCAAGCAATAAATGATGGATACGATGTTGACGTATTTTTCGCCGCAAATGGTGTGAAAATGCTAAATGCAGAGTTCATTGAAAATCTCAACAATTCTGGGATGATGCCTGAAGGAATGATGCACAAAATGATGGAAACCATCACTAAGGGTGCTACGAGCGTATACTGTTCAACTGGATCTCAAGCAGCCAATGGTGTAACTAAAGAAAATGCTGCAGAAATACTGCTTGCCGGTTATGACAACTGGATGACTTGGAGTGGCCCCCCGGGGGTCATATCACTTAGTGCGGCATCTGATGTACAGCTAGTTTACTGAATCAAAGCGACGATTTATTGAGTGAATCTCTTAGGAACTCTCATGGGCAAGAGACCTGCTACCGATGTGTTTCACGACTGGGCATTAGTCGGCAAGGACGAAGGAATGGAAAGGGGGCATGCTGCTTCGGTTAGTGAAATGCTATCATTTATCTCAAAGCAGGTAGAAGTTTCCGGCAAAGCATTCAGTGCGGTTGACGTTGGTTGTGGTAATGGATGGGTTGTGCGTAAATTACAGGCGCACGAAAAATGTCAATATGCGATGGGAATAGATGGTGCAGAAGCAATGATCGCCAAAGCGAAAACCATTGATGAAAAAACCGATTATATTCATGCCTTACTGCCTGATTACCAACCTAGTCGTAAATTTGATTTCGTGCATTCAATGGAGTTCTTGTATTACCTACATGACCCAGAAAATATGCTTAAATTATTCCATGATAATTGGCTGGAAGACGGTGGTTGGGCGGTAATTGGTATAGATCACTATGCTGAAAATGAAGATAGTTTATCTTGGCCAGACTATGTCGGGGTTCACATGGCCACAAGGACTACTGAGGCGTGGGAAAAGGCATGGCGAGATGCTGGTTTTGTCAATGTTAACCACTGGATTGCTGGTGGAGAAAATGGCGTAACTCTAGTCTTCACTGGACAAAAGCAGGCTTAATCCTGTGGCTCGATTCCAGTGTTCCAGCAAACCGTAGCATGTTCCATAGTCATTCTATTTGGTTCATCAATACTCTGCGGATTAGCTGCTAATTGGCCAATCCAAACTAGCTGCTCATCTAATTCATCCATTGTTTGTTGGTAATGTTCTTTTGACATTTCAACCGTTCTTCCAGACGCAGCAATCAAAATAGCAGGCGGTAGTACTATTCTCCTTTCTTCGATTGGCTTTTCAGCCTCGATCGCTTCAAGTGCTTTAGAGTACAATGTTAATTGATACTTATACTTGTCAATAATTTCATGTTCCGCCTGGCTTGATGGATGGGCATTGTGTAAATCGCAACTAAATTGTTGTAATGCAGTACCATGTTTTGGATTGTCAAAATTAAACCCATACAAACAGCCTGTCGTCTTCATATCAACCACCTGCAAGTATCCATCTCCGGCATCATCAGAATATGCCATCACTAAGTCAGCACGACCTTCAAACATGATTTCTACATTTACTACGTTAGACATTTCTTGCATGGTATTATTTCTAAACACCTTTCTTGGCGAATTGACATTTACAATGTGATTGTACAAAAATGGCAACTCCGTACGCAGTCCTTCGGCTTTACGGCCGTGTAATTTCTCTCCCTTGGCATATCTACCAGTCAATCCTTGGTCAACTAGTTGAGCAACACTCTGCATGCGTTCAAATGTTGCATTAAACCGCTTAGTATTGCCTTTATCCGATTTATTGAAACCAAATTCACCAAGAACTATTTCGATTGACTCATCTGATGTCAACTCATGTTCAGGTTTGTTAAACCAACTATTTGGCAATGCCTTCATAGGTTCAGCGTTATATTTGCTAGGATTATCTAAACTAATTTCTACCAATCTGTGCATCATCAAACCAAATTCCACTGCAGTAGGTAAATTTCCTATTTTTTCTGGCGCTAATGAAGTTTTTTCCAGCAGTTTACTCAACCGATGATTATTCCAGTTGGTCAAATTATTAGGCCAGTGATGCGTGCGGCATTTAACGCTATTATCCAAAGAATTAGCGCCCAATTTCAGGGTATGTGTTACATTTTTGCTGACCTTTATGGCACTCTTTGGCAAAGAATTTGCCATTATTTTATCTTCAATAACCTTCCACCGTTCAATTGGTGTAACCGGTTTAGCGTCTGAAAAGCAATCAGGATTGTGAAAAATAGCCATTGACCTAATGTTACCTTCACCCAGCTTAGAGTTAAAGTAGAGCATCATCGGATCTAAAGAAACATCATGCTCTTGATATTCTCCTAATTCTTCAACACCTATATCATCAGGTTTGAGCCAAGGAGAGTCTAGTTGATTCTGTTTGTGTGCACTTGACCTCAAACCTTCCATCCACATATGCCCCATCGTTTTGGCAGATGGTTTACTGGTGAATTGTATCATACCGGTTTCTGGACACATCTGGCCTTTGTTTGTTGAATTTCCAACAATAATCAAATGATTTTCAACTCTTGTTAATGCCACATAAAATTCTCTTCTACGCTCGGCTTGGTTTTGAGCACTGTTGATATTTTTAGTGAATTCCCACAAACCATCATCTGGACGCTCTAGAGATGCCCACGGATTTATTCTTCCAGAGATTATCTCTGGAGTCACTAGGACATTCTCTCTGGTCGTAATGTTTGCATCATAACGCCCTGCTTGGAAAATTCCAGATACCACGACTACTTTTGATTCCAAGCCTTTTGCACCATGCACTGTCATGATTTTAACTGCCCCCGATGATGGCGTTGCAGAGGCTTGTGGTCCTTTGTTTCCAAGACCGCGTAATGCTTCTAATTGAGCGAAAATTTCCGCAGGGTTGTGACCGCAATCGTTTCCAATATCATAGATTAAATTACACCATTGCTCGGCATTTTGCCTCGATGAGTCATCTGGATAAGCAAATAACAAATCTGAATTATCTAGAATATCGCTTACAATATCATGGATATTGTAGCCAATGATTTGCTTGTCAATATGTTCCAATAATCTAGCAACACTGGAATTTGGAACAAATTCAGCAAGTGTCTTCCACCAATTATTTGATTGCTCATGAGTAGTCAAAAGTTGATTCAATTCTTTGTCTGTCAGTCCAATAATGGGAGATTTAGCGACTGTCGCTGCGGCAAATTTTGAGCTTGGGTTGGCAAGTAAATCTAGTGCTGACATCAAATTAACAACTATTGGCTGCTCGAGCAATTGTCCTTGTTTATCAGAAATAACCGGTATACCTCGTGCATGCAGTCGATTAATTAAATCAACAATATGAGTTCTTGAGTGAATTAGTATCGTTATATCACTTGGTTTTACAGTTTCTGTGGGTTTCTCTAATGTCATGTATTCTTGTTTTGATGGATTCCAGATACTACATGGCCTACCTTGAATCAAGTTTTGCAATCTCAAAGCAATCATTTCATGTTCTAAGTGTATCGATTTAGGGGTTGCTTGATTGAATACTTCGTTCTCTGTTTGCGGGATGTTTTCAAGTGACATCGGCATTAACCACTCTAATTTTCCGTGTGGGGTATCTTCTTTCGCTGGCTGCAGAGGCTGGGGTTTTGCATGGTAATCGCCCGGCAAACTGTGGTGTCTTTCATCAAAAACATCTGCGAAAATCTGATTCAATGTGTTCAGTAAATCATGAGCCGTACGGAAATTGGAAGTAAGATCTATGTGTCCTAGACGTCTTTTTTCAATTATGCTATCATCTTCAATCGTCTTATTTAAGTCAGTTTTATTCAATGGAACTATGTTGTATTCTCCTTTGTGCACCGGTAAGTCGCTAGATGATTTTGGCGATTGAATGAATGCATCCCTGCCAGCAATTGGCCTTGGGTCTCGTCCAAAATTTAAATCTCTGAATTCAAAAGTAGTATTGTGAAATTCAATTTCATTCATCCGCTTGATATTTTCCACGGTTCGGCGCATGACTGTAACTTCCGCCTGTCTAAAACGGTAAATACTCTGCTTCATATCACCAACAATACAAACTGTTGGGTCCCAAGGGCCATGAGGGTCTGAGTTTTCATTGATTCTTCTTGACCCCCATAGTCTAGAAAGTAATCTAAAGTGTGCTGGATTTGTATCTTGATACTCATCGACTATGAATGCTAAAAACTGTTGTCGGATTGTTTTCAAAACCCCAACTCGTCGTTCGAAATCATCGCGCCATTGTGGGTATTTGTCGCTAATCAGATGCCTTGCTCGTTCTATGTGATAATCTGTCCAAGGTTCATTCCCAAGGTCATCCAGAGCATCGACAACATCTACCGGGTAGTCGTAACGAACCATTTCAGGGCATCTTGCGAGTAGTAGGTCAGCAGCCAATAGTTGAATGTCATCAAAATCATGGACATTCTCCTGCATCTTTCTCAAGGTTAGAATTTGTTGACAGCCTTTGTGAACAATCAACAAATCTCGCAGTACAGAAAGTTGTAACTCCTTTGACACTCTAATACGCCCTGTTGGTGGCTCTGGCGTCAAAATCGCTGTCATCTCAGTATAATTCAACGTACTTGTCTCGGGTAAAAATGACAGCGGGATACGGGGGTCAAATGTGTATGAGCTTCGCCCTAAAATTTTGGCTAACTTCCCATTATTGCTATTTAGAATATCATTTGCCTGTTGAGCAAGCGGATTTGCTTGCCCTGTTATTGACGAAATTTCCTTGTTTGAAAGATTGACTTTGTTATTGGTTTGTATTCCCCCTGGCCATCCATCGCTCTTTGGTAATTTATTGCGTGGGAAGTGGTTGTGATTACCTCCATCAAGAGATGATTTGGATGTGCATGAAACGGCAACTAGCCAGAACCATTGCAATTTGCCAATGTTATCATCTGGATGGATATTTCTCGCTAATTCAACTAGTTGGTTGAAACGAGTTCTGTCACTATCAATTTCTTGTTCGAAAGGTAAAATGAATTCTCCGTGTTGTTCTAGGTAAGTGTCCAGCCAATTATTCAAGACACCTCGCAATTCAGTACAAAGGTTGTCAATAAAAGATTCTGCAGGTCTGCCTATCAGATCAAGAATTATCTCCGAATCAACTAATTCAGTCTCTCGCCAATCAATGCCTTTTTCCTCTGATTTTTGTTTTATTGAACGTTTGGTTTCTTCAACAAATAATGAGGTGTTAAGTAGCCCAGACAGCACTGTTTCGGCATTTTGTTGGCCACCCAATAAGATTGCGAGATTATTACGAGCATCGATGAAGCCTTGTCGATCTCCGAGGACGCCTGCCTCCATTGCATCATATTTTGTTCGAATCCGCCATGCTGAATTGATTGTTTCTGAAATTAACATTGGGGACCTGGTTTCTGCAATCTGGTCGCCAGCCGGCTGTGTGGTTAAGATATCAAGATATGGCGTAACTAATCGTGATAAAAATGCATCAATTGTTGAAATCGGGGCATCTTCTAGCCTGCTCAAGAGCATCTCAACATCGCCGTCTGTTATTGAGTAGAGATTGATGTCCGTGTTATTGAGTCGCTTTCTAATCCTATTACGTAGCTCTGATGCAGCCTTTCTGGTGAATGTGATGGCAACTACTTCACTTGGCAACAGCCCTTTCCATTCAACTAGATTGCTTCTTTCTCTAGCCGGTGCGCGTAGTGCTCCTTGGCCTTGTAAAGGAACCCGTGGTCCGTTTGGCAGTAACCGTTTGGCTCTTTGATGTTCAGCGAGCAAGTGCTGTATATATCGTTCAGCCATAACTGCAGTTTTTCCTGTTCCAGCACCAGCATCAATCGCAATATGCTTGTCTAGATCAAGGCCCAAACGCTGGCTGATGTTAAACGGGAAGCTCATAATTTGCCCCCCAATTTTGCCGAAGGGCATAATCTTCTGACATTACAATATTTACAATCTTCACTCACCGTCGGGTTAACATGGCCCGACTTTGCACCGTCTGTGACGCGTAAGGCTGTTCTAATTCGCTCATCTAACCATGCTCGAAAACCATTACTTTCCCTCGCCTTTTCTTCATCCAAATCCCGGTATGTTTTGGAGGTATAATCAGTTATGTTACCGATTGATAATTCTTCAACTAATTCAGCAAAATCAGGGTCTATCTCAACATAATATTCAGTTGTCTCACCCACTTCGGTAATACCAACCCCAATAACTCGGTCATCGGGGAATGCGGATTCCCATGCTTTAGCATACAAAGCCAGTTGAAGTTCGTCGAAAATAGCCCTTCTGTGTCTTTCCCCGCGCAGATTGTTTTTTGGGCCATTGACAGTCTTCATATCTCTAATTATAATTAAACGCTGATTGTTATCCAAATCGTGAGCATATAATTGGTCGACTCTATCTATTCTTCCAGCTAACTCAAAATTTGACTTCTCGCCAGAATCCGCGATTCCTGTTATTGTTACTTGTCTCTTTGAATTTGATGAAATTGGCCACTCACAAACCAGTGGTGCTGAATTCGTTAGTGCCAAACTTGCTGTGAGATAATTGGCAATTTTACCCATTGGTTGAAGGATAGTTTCTCCATCAAGATGTTCTTGCCACACATCTGGAGTAACTCCAATTATCTCTCTACAACGGTGAACAGATACGGCGTTCTTTCTTGATAGCCAAGGACTCTTGTCTGCAAGATATTCTAATGATTTCAACCATAGGTCGTTGATATCGTTGTATGTTGATTCAACGATTGGCACTGATGAAACAAGCGGTTTATCAAACACTGGAACTCCATTAAGGGCCATTATCTCTGCTTCAATATCGTGCATCAACAAACCGCGTGTTCGGTTATCGACATCTTGGTTTTGCACTTCCGTAGTCGTTATCTGTAAAAAATTGGTCAGCCAAGCCTGTCTTGGACACTTTAACCATGCTTGAAGACGATAGGGAGACCATCGCTTAGGCAGTAATTCCATGGTTGTTTTACCCATAACCGCTTGTAATGATGGGGACAAATCATGTTGCAAAGGAAGTGGTCTAGGATCGATTGCTGGGCTTATTGTATTGCCATTTTTTCTGTAGCCGAGGTTCGGCCAAGAACTTGTTGTGCGAGTGTCAGTATTTGCTGAAGTAGCGCCGGGCCTTAGGTTAATTGCTGAATAAGAAACCATGCTGTTACGTTCCTGCCAATTCATTGAATAGCCAACATCAATGCTTTTCATCGACGCTTGAGAATTGATTATTCGATTGTTTACTGGCAACTCATACGCAACTGCGATTGCTGGCTTATTGTTAGGTAACAACTCTGGTTGCTTGCCAGCCTGTAAGGCAAGACCTGAACGTTGGCGGATATCTCTACCCCGATTGCCGGATTTAGTGCTAGTCGGGAGTTCACCATCATATTCGGTACTGAATATTCTAAGTTTCAACGCCTTCTTTGTTCCAGTTTCTAACAAATCCCACGGCCTTAAGTGATTGTTATTGTCATAATTTTTCCCACCAACAATGTCAGGAACTTCAGAGAAAATTGACTCGTCCTCAATCACTTCTTCAAGCCATTCTGCCAATGGCGGGCTTGGACTTGCAGCCTCATCCAATGAAGTGTCAATCACAATTATCGATTTATTTCCATTAAGGATGTGTCGTAATTCATGACGTCCTTGTCTAATTTTAATATCAGGATTCGCCAATCCCAACTTAACCTTAGTAGAATTATCCAACCAAGGGACGTTGTTTGGCTTCATTGACCATGATTCAGAATCTAGACCTGCAATAATTACTACATCTGCTGATAGCCCAAAAGCGTCTTTCGGTGTTGTAATTACTATGTTTTCACAATTAATTCTGCTAGAAGAGTTGCTCTCATTTGAGGTAATCAATTTCACGGTTTCAATGAAGTCTATAGTGTGATTATCATTTTTTCCACTTTGCGTATTGAGTTGTTTAAGTTGGGCAATCAATGATTCAACAGCAAAAATACCATTGTTAAAACGCGCATCGTCTGCCATTATTTGATGCCATTCTATGCTCTTGATTAGCAAGTCTAGTAATTCTTGAGGGGTATGAATTTGCTCAATCAAAGGTAACTTTTTGCCGCTGTAACATCCTACAACAGAAGTCGTATCTATTCCGACATCAGCAACTACTTTCCACAGATTAATGACGTTGGAAATCCACCATTGTGTCTCTTCTTGCTTAATAGCCATAGTATCGTCATAGTCACCGATTTGTTGATTGGTTTGTGAAAGAGTATTCCACCACCTCTCTGCTGCCCCTGGGCCGCCTAAAACATGGAAACTACGGGCTATTCCTTCCAATACATCGGTGTGTGGGCGAGGTGTTATTTCCGAGTTAGTTGGATGGGTTAGTTCAAAACTTAGTGTAATACTGCTACTGTTTGCCAGGCGTCTTAATCTTTCAAAGGACCATGCCTCGAGGCCGCTAGCAAGTTGTAAATGGTGTATTATTTCTTGAATTAAAGGCTCTTGATTAATCGTTTGTTCGGATTTCTTAGCACGAATTCCTAATTGTCGTAGTAAATCTCGCCATTTATATTCCCTAGTCGATAGGTCTGCGTCAATAATTAAAACCCTATTATCTGGATTAATCCCTAGAGAGTCTAGCAAAATTGCAGTTGCATTTAATGCATGACTACTACGTTCAACAACAATCCTATGATATTTCGAATCCATACTTTTTGCTACACTTGATTGCCACGGAGCATCGTAGTCTGCTGAAACTACTTTGTGAGTAGGCACCCATGAGGGTAAATCGTCTTGATTACACCATTTGACATCTTCAAGATAAGCGCCACTATAGCCTAATCTAAACTTGCCCGGATTACATAGTTGGTGAATTGGTACAAACTGTGATATTTTTGCGAAGATTTGTCGTTCAATTTCACTGAATTCGGGAGAGTGGTCAAGGATAATTATGCCATCAAGGTCTCGTAAGTTAAACGGTAGAGTTGCTTCTGTTACGTCTTTCAATAATCGATTAAGATGATGTTGCATTAAGTCAGGGTGAGTC
>VMHT01116284.1_pt1 | contig 10358 bp, 10 predicted proteins | sample 4693611 | NCBI WGS metagenome assembly VMHT01 (sample SAMN12280063, study PRJNA550983) | marine metagenome | isolation source: seawater sampled from same location over 5 years 0.02-0.2 micron viral filtrate | place: USA: collected off the coast of southern California halfway between the port... ...
CATGAAACATATCAGTAAAATTTGTAATAAAAATATGCTACAGATATTCAGAAAATCATTAAATTATGAAACACCCGTAAAAGATCTTTGTAATACATTAAAATTTACAAAATGTTGTATTATATTTCATAATTTTGTCGAATATAACACAATATCTGAACTATGTATTAAGATGTGTGAAAAAAATAAAGTTCCTTATTTCATTTTCTCAGAACACACTTCGGAATTTTTTTATAATGGAGAATGTATGACAAAGTTTAAAAAATGTATGACAAATCTGCCAGAGATTTCAGAAAGAAATATCCAATTTGACAATGATTTCGAAATTTTGGTACCGAGCACATTGGCTACTAATGACAAAGATTATTCAGACGCTGTACAAAAACTTAGAAATTCTTATAAATGTATCGAAGACAATAAATCTAAAAAAAGTATAATATACATCGATAATAAGACGCCTAAAAAGTATTCATACCTCGAGTATTTAGCGAATAAGAAAAAATGGTTAAAAGAAGTTATTCCAAAATAATCTTATTCTAAGTTTCTTTTAGCAGTATAGATACCATTTCTATACATATCTATTATAAATTTAGATCTCATTTTATCTAGATTAAGATAAACATTAGCATCAACATCATTTTCTATACATACTAAAAAAGTACTGTTAGGTATTTCACGTGTAAATATAGAACACAATACCTGAAATGGATAACTTTGAGATTTATTATTAAGAATTATACTATAACCGCGTATGAATATCTCCTTAGGGGGAGATCCATATAAGTTTTTACAACAACCATCGACAAATGTATGTCCATTTATTTCAATAGGTTTAAATAAAAATGGTATACTCATAGATGCTTTTAGAGCATCTTTTAGTTTAACCTCTGGATGTGTTTCATTACTTAAGCATGTGTATTCATTTCGCGTGACACATGTAGTGTAAATATTTACATTCACACCACTATTTTTAGAAAACTCGTATAGATTTATATCAAAATCGTATTTATCTGTTACAAAACTAATCAATGTGTCCAAAAGAGAATCGTCAATCAGTCCATTTTGAATATTTGTGAAATCGTATTTTACAATTTCTTCAAGCTTAATCTTTTGAAACATATTAATCATACTTTTAGGTTCGGTTCCGGAAATGTATAATGTACCTATTAAAGCACCTATACTTGTTCCGTAAAAGTTTTTAAGATCTAATAATTTTTTTTGATGAATGTATTCTAGTGCTCCAATAAAATGAAACCCAGAATAGCCACCTCCTCCTATGAAAAGGTCGTTCATTTAATTTAGAATTTTATTTTTTTTTCTTAGAATGTCTGTGTATTTATCTTTGTATTTAAGTAAATAATCATAATTAGTTTTCCATTCGGGACCGTGTCCTACTGTTTTTGACACTGAATGAGCCAGTTCATGGAAAAGCGATTCTATTACATGGCTGACTGGATAATACATTCCGTTGTCTTGATGTAACTTAAATCCTATCTCGCGTCCTTTGTCATAATTCCAAGCTAAAATATTATCATCTTTATCTATCAATTCCTTGTAACTTGTATTCTGTAGTTTCTTACGTAATAAATTTCCACGACCTACTTCTATTTCATAAGATAAATCTATGGATATAACACGTAATGTGTCTAATATCTCCGCAGCCTCAAGACTACTCGCCTTGTATGTCTTTCCAGATTTAGTCTTAAAAGAAGTCTTACACGAAATAAAGTTAAATAACAACAAAAAGCAAAAAAATATAAATAGTATAAGTAACTTTGAAACTTTCATTCTATTATGTTAGACAATATTTTATTTATTCTTGGAATAAAGGCTTATGATGTATCCTATCCGTGTTTATCGAAAATAGACATCTTTAGAGATGAAGATGTATCAATTCCACGTGAAAAATTTAAACTTATGTATAAACTTAACCTAATTAAAAATGTACAAACAGAAGACAATGAATTTAAAATTGGAATAAAATACACCGAACCCAGAAGTGAATCTGATAATTTATTGTATTTTAGTTGCTATACTCTTTACTTCATTTCTGTTAATGTATTTTTATGGTTACAGAGTGTATATAACTTTAAACAATGGTTAGAAAATAACGACCTTAGACACTTGATTTCTTGTTTAACGCACATTAATGTGCCTTTAATTCATCTTTGGTCTAAAAGATATTATAGATACAATCACATGGAAAAAATACTCAAATGTGAAAATTTTAAGACTTTAATTATAATCGCGTGTACATTTATGTCTGTAGCTTTAAATTTCTCAGACATCTCAGCATTTTATAATGATTATATGTGGCCTACATGGTTAACAAAAAATGTATACATTTTTTACATATTTATACTTCTTGATTGGTTATATTCAAGACTTCTTTGTTTTTTATTTTTATTTACTATAGTTTTTATTCTTAAACAGCACATAACAGACATAAATGAATTAATAAATGCTTTGTCATTACCGCCTGAATATTTTGCTGAAAACGCAGCTATAAATAACTTAATAATAGATGTTTCAGAAACAAAGGATAAGATAATAAAAACTATATATCTATTAAATCCTATAATTTCTTTCAGCACTCTTATAGGAGCAGCTAATGTATCTCTTTTTATAAGAAATATCTTACCTAAAGATAATGTTACATTTTACAACACATTCAATAATTTTATACCTTTCGATAGGTATCTTTTTGTTTGTGGTATAATTTATACATTTATACAATCGGCTTTGTTATTTTATATATACATATATGCAAGTAAAAGAGAAACTATTTTAGACTATATTAAATCTTATTCGTTTATAAAATCATTTTTATACAGATTACCAATTAATTCATTGATTTCTGATGACATTAATATAATTACCGCGTCTACAGCGTTTGACACAGCAAATTCAGTCGAATGGATGATACTATGTGACATTTTGTCAAACAGATGGGTTGATTTTACTATATTCGGAATATCAACATCAGATGGAAGACTACTTTTAAAAGGTATTACATTAGGCGGAAGCATAATATTTACATTAGCATTTATTACGAAATAATTTATTACAAAAATAAATGAATTCTAAACACATTTAAATAAATAGTGTATATCTAATTAAATGGAAGCGTTTATTCGCCCAGAAAGTACAACAGAATTAGATGAAATTACATTTCAAATATTGTCTTGGGAAGCGTTTGATGAAACAGAAGATCCAGATGGGGAATACCCAGACACTAGATATAACATTTACGCTTTTGGCGTGAATAAAGAGTCAGAATCAGTCTGTGTAAGATTTGACGGTTATAAACCATATTTCTTTGCTCTTATTCCGGATAAGTATCAGGACACATTTGACACTTTCAAAAGAAAAGAAGTGGAAAAATACATCAGAAATAAACTTTTCCGAAATAAAGAAGATCTTGAAAGTGTAAGCGTTGTAACCCGTAAAAAGTACAAAGGGTTTACCAATGAAAAGGAATACAAATTCTTACGCTTCATTTGTAAAAATCTTACTACATTTAATAAAATCAAGTGGATTCTAAATCCAAAAGATACTCGTAAATTGCCTAAGATTTCATCTATAAGCCCTACAGAACCTCTGAAGTTCGAACTATATGAATCTAACATTGAACCTTATCTTCGTTTTACTCACAAGGCGGATATTCAAATGTCTGGATGGATAACTGCGAGTAAAATTTGTACGTTTCCAGATATGTCAAGGTGTCAACACAGCTACACAACTAATTACAATAACGTAGAAAAAATCGAATGTAATGAAGTGTGTAATCTTACTCTTGGATCTTGGGACATTGAGGCTTTTTCATACTCATCGAGATATCTCGGTATCAATGAATTCCCTGATCCAGAAAAAGAAAATGACATCATTACTCAAATCGGAACAAGCCTTTACAAGTTCAATACAAAGGAAAAGATTAAGCACGTAGTAACTATTAAAAGTCCAATCGACAATGACTGTGATCCTGTTGAAGGAATCATCATCGAAACATACGACAGTGAAAAAGAACTTATCGAAGGCTGGGTCAAATTCATTTTATCTACAGATCCAGACATTCTAATTCAGTACAATGGATATGGTTTCGATTGGAAATACCTCATCGCCCGCGCGAAGGTTCTCGGTATCGAATACATATTAGAAAACTTAAGTAGGATCACAGAGAAACCCGCTATCAAACAAGAAGATCAGTTGAATACTTCTGCGTATGGGGATAACACTATGGTTTATCTTAAAACATTTGGTATTACGCAATTTGATATGATGTTTATCATCAAGAAAGAACACAAACTAGAATCTTACAAACTTAATTCAGTCGCTGAGCATTTCACAGGTGATAAGAAAGATGATCTTTCACCATCAGATCTATTTAATTACAACACATCTACAAAAGATAAGATAGCACTCGTTGTGAAGTATTGTGCTCAGGACACGTGGCTACTTATAGATCTTATTCTTAAACTGAGAATTATTACTAATATGATTGGTATGGCTAATATCACTATGGTACCGATGCAATACATCGAGTTGCGAGGACAACAGATTCGCGTCCATACACAAATCGCTTATGAGACTAAGAAAGAAGGATATCTCATTCCGGCTGCAGATTACGTTCCAAAGGTGACAGATGAAGATGAAAAGTTTACAGGAGCAACTGTTTTAGATGCTAAACCAGGAGCACATTTTGAACCTATCGCAGGTCTTGATTTTGCGAGTCTATATCCTAGTATTATGATTGCTCATAATTATGACTACGCAACTATTGTAGAAGATCCTGAATTTGACAATCTTCCGGGTGTTGAATACTTTGATATGAATTGGGATGAAGACGACACTGACGCAGATGGAAATGAAATAAAAAGAAATGTTAATGTAAGGTTCGTACAAAATCGCACAGGTATCATGCCTAAAATTCTAGATCGTCTTTGGAAAGAACGTAAAGCTATTCGTAAACAGATGAAAGGACTTAAAGATGAAAATCTTTACGCAGTGCTTAATGGCGTACAGCTTGCTATCAAAGTTTCTATGAATAGTATTTATGGTTTTACCGGTGCTAAATATGGTAGACTACCAAACAAGAAAATTGCAGCAGCTGTTACAGCATGCGGACGTGGAATGATCGCACATTCAAAGAAGTGTGCCGAAGAATGGTACGACTGTGAAGTAGTTTATGGAGACACAGATTCTATTTATGTAAAGTTTAATAGTGATCTCAAGGGTCAGGATCATATGGATTACGTTTTCAAGGTAGCACCAGAATGTTCCGACCGTATTTCAGAAACATTCAAGAAACCTATCGAGCTTGAGTTTGAAAAAGTTATGTATCCATTCATTCTGTTTTCAAAAAAGAGATACGCAAGTCTATTCTGGACTAATCCAAAAAGTTTTGATTACATTGACTATAAGGGTATTCAAGTTGTTCGACGAGACAATTGTGAATTTGTAAGAGAAAACTCGAAGAAGATTTTTGAGTACATTCTAAAGAATGACAAGGTTCTAAATTATGAGTTCGATACTGTGGAAGAAGTAATTGAAACTTCAAAGGAATACGCACGCGATAAAATTCGTAAGCTTGTGAATTCTGAAGTTCCGATGAAACAGTTACTGTTATCCAAGAGTTTGCGCGCTGGTTATGCTTTTGATAACAAAGCTGTATGTACAGAGTGCGACAAGACTTATTATGAATTGAATGTAATTGGTAAAAAAGAAATGAATATTTCAGTTATTCATACACTTAAGAATAAGAATAAGTCTCACATCGCGGAATTTCTAGAAACAGAACACGAATGTCCGAGTTGTAAAAAGGAATGTCTTTTCAAAAGGTGTCCTGCTAATATTCCACACGTGGCTCTTGCTAGAAAGCGACAAGAAAGAGACAAGATGGACATCGTGGCATCTGGAGATCGCGTTCCTTATGTATTCGTTACTTATCAAAGCACTAAACAATTTGAAAAAGTAGAAGATCCAGATTACATCATCAAGAATGGAATACCGATCGATTACATTTATTACTTCGAACATCAGTTTAAGTCTGCTATTCAGACTATATTTGAACCCATGATGGAAGATGTAACGGAACTTTGGAAGGATCTAATTCCTGAAAAAGTTAAAAAGATTCGTAAAAAGAAAGCCGCCTAGATGTATTTTTTAGTTCCTTTAACATTGATATATCTACCGCCTCTCGGTCCTACATGAACGACGTAAGATCTATTATTATATTTTTTTTTACCAAATTCCGATCTTGGTCTCTTTAAAGATTCTGATGGGAATTTAATACCATGTTTTATAAAATATTCTCTAATTTTTTCTAATATATGTAATTCAGCGTTTTTCATATTTGAGTTTCTACTTATTATTAACTGAACGTCGCTTGCCAAAAGAAGAGCTGGACTATCACTTTTTGGATCGCGATAAAATGGTTCCCATATTTTATTGATAAAAGATGACCATGATACGTGCCAATTCTTTATAGTTTTTGCATGTTTAAAATATGTCATAAATATTATACCAAATATACCGCAATATCCTGGGTTTACAGTATCATTTCCTCTATTGAGAGGTCTCATAGGTGAAACAGAATCAAATATTTGTTCCGTATAAGTATCTATATCTCTGGTATCCCCTTTATTGGCAAGTAACATAAAATCAAAATCGGTTACTAATTCATTTGTAGTTTTAAGACGGGCCGTATAGCCATTTGGGTCAAAAATTCCAAAACCTTCAGATAAAAATTTATTCTTGACTAAGATAACAGAATGTGGAGCGCCTGTGAGTTTTAGTAAAAGTATATCATTAGGCATAGGCATATTCAAAATCTTTGAAAATTCGCTGTAAGTATAATTTTTTCCTCTAGTTATCTGTTTTTCTCCAGTTAGACCGGAAAGGTGTATCTCTATGTCTCTATTTTTTCTATTACATGTATCAAATACAGCTTTTCTAGACATTATTTAATTATAATATAATATTTTTTTAACAGAGTATAAAGAAAATTACAGAAAAATAATAAATTTAAAAGAATGAATTATAGATAATTATAACCAGACAATTATGGCTACTCTTGACCAGAAATTCGAGGCTTTTCGCGCTAAGTACAATCTCACCGAAGAAGCGACGACAGAGATGCTTGCTATTTTCAACGAAACATTTATTGAACTCGCGCACAAACTCCTTAGCAACACTGAAATTACCACTCCGTTGTCAACAAAGCCAAGAATGTCTGCTACACGTAAGTCTCCAAGTGTGTCAACTGGTGTAAAGAAATTTGCTACCAAGATTGCCGCAGAATACGCAGCTGAAAGGGGATTTACTCTTGACGACTTTGACAAGGAAAAGGTTACAAAGAAGGACATTGATGAACTTGCGAAGAATGGAAAAACAAACACATCTGAGTCCGCACCCGATGATACAAATTCCGAAACCGAAAAAACTATTCCGAGTCTTATGACTGACATTTGCAAAGAAATCAAGAACACTAAAAAGAAACCGGTACAGAAGTGTCACGGTGTAAATCGGGATGGATCACCGTGTGACAAGAATGGAGACCAAAAGCCTGATGGATGTAATAATACTTACTGCTTCCGTCATGCATTAGATTGGAAGAAATATGAAGTGTCTTCAGATTCTGAACTTGAAGAGGAAGAAATTACATTTGTAGATCTTGCGATTACATCTGAAGATTAATAGTTGCCTGTGACGCTACCCAAAGCCATTAAAGGGACACCTGGACCCGGAGAAGCCTTCACTTTAACGTGAAACGAATCGGAGGAGTATTTACCGTCAAGAATACCCGCTGTCATCATCTTTCCATCGGGACCTAGACCTTCTAATGTAATATCAAAATCGCTTTCACCCGAAAACATTCCAAAAAGTTTTAAGGCAATTAAAGTAACCAAAAAAGCAATCCATGCCGTTAAATAAAGTTTGTAATCCATTTGTTTAATTATACATTTAGAAATTTATTTAAAAAAAATGTATAATTAAATAATTTTCATTCAATTTCAGGACTTTTTAATTGTATGTAATTAATTTAATGAATTTGTCATTTTTAATATCATCAACAAAATCATATCCATTTCTCTTTTCAAATATTCCTCCATACCATTCCCCGCTGTCCTCATCAAATTCAAAATGAAGATTAAATACCTCTTTGAAAAATGTTGCCATTTGATTAATTGTGTCTAAGACTAGATGAACTACTTCAATAGGACTGTCAGCACTCAGCAAATGCTTTGCATCAGAATTTAATTTATCTAATAAATTTAAAATAACTTTTAGCCATAAAGAATTTGGTGTAAAATCACTTCTCTTTAATACATTAGCTGCTAATTTCAGATAAATGATTGTATTTCTATCTGTAAAATCTAACACTTTATGCAACGGTAAATTTTTCTTATTAACATTTTCATCACGGGCCTTAGATAAAAAATTTTTAAGCTTCATTTTTAATAAATTTTTATCTAAATTGGATTTTATTACATCTTTTTCTATTTTTCTTTGAATATCTGGTGGCAATACATTTAAACTTGTTTTTTCAAACGGAATGTTTGATATCGGTGTCCCAAAATGAAGTATTTTACTTCCAGTAATTTTTGTAGGAAATTTACCTGTTTTATTAAATGAATTTAAACGTTTTTTGTAATCACTTACAGCTTCTGAAATGGACGGTTTATTCCAAAGTATATAAATTGATAAAAACCCAGCTCTTGTTGGGTCTCCAGTTTTAAGATCTTTTTTATGAAGAGAAATGTAACGTTCTCTACGCGAGGTGTCCTTGTGAGTTGTAAAATCTGGCATTCCGGCTCCTCCAAATTTTTCCGTTTTTTTGCTAACTTTACCAGACGCTTTAATTATTTCAAACTCGGCCGAATATTTTTTATTCCCTGACTTTAACTTTGTAATTTTAATTAGTTTTACTTTATCCTTTGTCATTTAATAATACCGGTTATTTTTTTTCCAAAAATTAGAGACATCCTTTACCATCTTCATTTATTAACGTAATACAATTTAAAAAGAAATTACATTAAATTACATTAATAAATGAACTTCATTCAATTTCTACAAGATAAAAGTCCGGAAACATACCTAGATGAAAAACTTAAAATCTGCGAAGAAATAGATGAGCTCCCCAGGGAGCTTACAAATTGCGCCTGCTGTGAACGTCATAAAATTAATTTTCCAAGTATTGGAAATCCTGTAAAATTTAATTTAACTAAAAATGATAATCAAAAGATATGTCAATGCCCTTGTAGACACATTTCTAGAATGATTTGCAGAGAATGGGAACTTGTAAATGAAGTTGAAGATCTAGATTCAGAAGAAATTTCCGAAGAATCAGACTCAATGGGTTCTCTAGAAGACTTCATTGTTCCTGACGAAGGTTTTACAAAAAAAGAAAGAAAGAAGCTAGATCGCGCCTTGAATCATTTTCGCTCACACCCTTTACCCCCCCCCACCGCCATCCTAGACCGTATTGACTACAAATTTCATGGTCTGACCCGGTTCCGTCGGCAAGGCTTTTAGAGTAATTTGCTGATTCTCAGAAATTCCGCCTGAAGGTCTCGATTCAAGAGCAGATACCCTGGTTCTTAAACTATCCGTCCAGCCAGTAATTTCATCCCAACGGGTATTTCCTTGTCTGCTCAATTCCTCGGTGTTTCGCCGCACTTGATCGATGCGCATGACAACACTTTGCTCTTTATTTTTAAAATAACTCTCAGACTTAGACGATAAATTTCCGTTTTCATCGGCTACAATTAAATAATTATCTTCATTCCAGTCAGATCTTTGTATTAACGCAATTATAATTATTATAGCCACTGCAATACCTGCGGCGGCAAGTTGATACTTATTAAATTTCATTTACATTTAATAAAATATTTTTTTTTAAAATGTATTTAAAGATAAATTGTATAAATGTGTATCAAAGAATGAAGACGCTAATTTACTCTCTTATCCCCACAGTAGCCGCTTATAATGTCCTACCTTCAAAGTTTGTTCGTGAAGCAGAAATTAAGCATGGTCGTGTAGCTATGGTTTCATCCGTCGCTATTCCACTTCTAGACACTGTCAGTTCAGATGGCCTTGGTATTAATTTTGTAAATAATATGCCTATTGAAAATCAGCTTCTTCTTTTAGGTATCTTTGGTTGTTCTGAATTTTCTCAGATGCTAAAGGCTTACAACTTTCCAAGTGATACTAATGCGTGGTTTACTTTTAAGGACATCCATGAACCTGGTGATTACAATTTTAACCCTATGAATTTGACTGCTAAGTCAGAAGATGAAATGTTCATTGGTCGCCTGGCAATGGTTGCCGCGGCGTGCGAAATGACGAATGAACTTCTA
>VMHT01218483.1_pt1 | contig 10358 bp, 8 predicted proteins | sample 4693611 | NCBI WGS metagenome assembly VMHT01 (sample SAMN12280063, study PRJNA550983) | marine metagenome | isolation source: seawater sampled from same location over 5 years 0.02-0.2 micron viral filtrate | place: USA: collected off the coast of southern California halfway between the port... ...
TTCTTTATAGCCTTTTAGTTCTTTATTAGTTTGATTAGCATATACTTTTTTTGATGTAGTGTCTGTTGCATCATATACAACCATAAAATCATTATCTATATCTACTTCAATACTTGTACCATCAGTAGCATTATTTACCATTGATGTAGCTGATGCAGAGTTTATATTTGATATAGCTGTTGTACCATTACCATTAAAAGTTGTAATTGCAGATGCACTGTTTGTATTAAAATCTGATACAGCTGTTGTTAATGATGTAATGTTTGTAGCAACTCTATCGTTTTGGTCATCTATGTGACTTGCAACAACTGCCATTCTGACAATTGTTCCTGATGTATGCTCAGGTAATGCAGTAGAAGCATATCTACCTTCTATATCTCTACCAACATTTGTAATAGTAGTTCCCGAACTAGCTTTAACAACAATAACTTCACGACTACCTGCTGTGTCAGGTGCGACTACTAAGTAATACCAGGTATTTTCATCACCTACTGTTGCACTTATAGAAGAAGAACCATCTGTTGTAGGTGCTTGTGAAAGTGTTGTTCCAGTACCGCTAGCTCCAATTAAACTGGATGCAAGTGTACTCTCGTAAAAGTTTACAATTTGTGTTGCTCTATCGGCCATTATGCTCCATACCTCATTATACCAAACGCTGCTATACCTGGTGTCATCTCTGATGTTATATCAGAAATAACAGGTTGTCTAGTACCTCGAACAGTAATTATAGCATACTGCATGACACTTCCAACTTCGGGTTCAGCTTGTATAGGGTAGCTAATTCTTTCTACTACACCTTTTATAATTTCTCCAGGGTTAAATATTTCTAGTGTCACCGATGTACCTTCTAGATTTCTAAGTGAAGCATACATGGTGTCTCCTAAACCTTTTACCTTTATAGGTTTTCTGTTAGGTCTTTCTACTCTATCAGATATATTTACAGGTATCTGTGCTACTACAAGTTCAGGCCTTGCTAATGCACGAAACTGTACTGATTTAACTTTTGGTGTGTCAGTACCATCACTTGATTTTAAAACTACTTTGCCAATAATATATCTTGCTACTTCTGCAATTTGTTTTTCTTGATCTCCTACACCGGATGATTGTGTTAACGCTCTAACATAAGATGCATCTGTTGGATTATCTAATGCTTCAAACTTTGTAGAATAAAACAATTCTGCACTAACAGCAGTCGTCATATCGAATGTAGATATTTCTGCACCAACAAACTGTTTGTGTTCTGCTGTATAAAAATCTGCTGCTGACATTAAAACATAACCTTCGCTTTCGTAGGTAGATGTCTCTCTGTATATGTCGGAACCGGATACTGATATTACAAACTTACCATCCGATTGTGTTATACCGAGAATAAATCCTGAGACACCTATCTCTAAATCTCTAGCAAATCCTGCAGTAGGTAAGTAGTATCTCCATAGATAACTTTCTGTGTTGCTTTCTTTTACTCCACAATACACGCTATCCCTTGATACAAACATGTGTTTAGGTGTGGTATCTATATCCGCTATGACCCATTCTTTTATTAACTGTCTGTTAGCTAAAACATATAAGTCATTAGCAACAACTAAATCTGCACGATAAAATCTACCTACATCTCTAGCTTTTTCTTTTGTTCCAAAGAATACAATACTTTCTGATGCTGCAATACAATGCACTTCTTCAAAAGGTATATTTGTTTGTCCCTTTAATGTCATAGTTCCATCAACATCTTTTACAGAATATATATCACCATTTGTAGAGGCAACTAAAACAACTGCTCCTGCATCTACAACTTGTGACACATGATGACTGTCTTCAAATGTAATTATTGCACCACTAGATAAATCTGATGATGTCCAAGTTTTTTCAAATGGGCTAACAGCAAATACTTTTTCTACTGTTGCATCGTCAGCAGATATAAATAGCTGTCCTTTAGAAAACCATACTCCTGTAAGTCCACCATTACTATCGTAATGTGTGCTTTCTTCTGACCAAGTAGAGCCATCATATTTTATAAGTTCTGAGTTAGAAGTTCCATCTGCAGTTGTAAAATATACTTGGTCGCCAACTGCGGCTGCTCCTGTAAAGTTATAATTTATTGTCAATGATACATAACTAGCATCATTCACTTCTGCCCAGGTAACACCAAAATCTGTAGATTTATAAATTACTGCTTGGTCTGTAACAAACAAATCACCATTAGTTGTTTGTGTTAAGTAGTTGTTTGTACCACTAAAACTAATACTTTCAGGTGCTGTTGTGTAAAGTAAATGTAAGTTATAAGATGTTTCATCATCCCCATGAAATACATCTACACCCTTACTATCCCAAAATCTAGTTGTATCTTGTGCAGTTCCATCAGCTCTATGTGCTGTGTCAAGTCCTTGTCCACCACTAAAATTATTCCTGGAGTATATACGACCTAAGTTAGAAGTAAAGTCCTCTGCATTTTGTTTCACATTAATATTGTTGTCCTCAACATTAGAAGACTGTATTGTCATTTCTCTTCCTGGGCCTACAGCAGTTCTGTATAAGTTTAAGTCCAGGCGAATATCATATCCTAATCGTTTAGGATTTTTTACACTAAGGGTTGTTGCTACTCTAGGCACTAGGATATACCACGCTGTTTACACTTACAGGCTCCGGATATCTAGCTCTTAAATCTTTTCTTGCTTGATTTATAAGTACTTGTTGATATTGCAATAAAGAATTTCTTATATTCGATGAAGAGTTAACTGGATAATTTGTTACTTGCATTTGTTCTGTAATGTAATCTGCTGTGTAGGCAGGTATGTCTTTACCCGATATCATTTGTGCAGCAACTCCGGCCATAATAATAGGTTCATACTCTGTCTCTAAACCTATCTCTGCTAGTGTAGTGTCTTCTGCGTCACCATCACTATCGTAATCTTTTACTTCTCCAAATTTCTTTTTAAAAGTGCAGTGTACATTTACTCCATTACTTACACCTGAGAACTGTACAACTTTACCTGATGCAGTCACAGTAGTTGGTACATCTATAAGTTCCATAGCAACTCCTCTAAACTGCACAGTGGTTTGATTGCCTGCATCTAGTTCTTGATATTGTGATACTGCTTTTAATGGTGCAACAATTCTATCATCATCAGCACCTGCTAAAGCTACATAACCAACTGCACTAGAAATTGTTTGTGTTTCCACTGCATATAATGTTGGATATAAATTTTCTATTTGGTCTTTAATAGCATTAAAAACATTTACTCTAGGAAACTGTGGAGTAATTTTAATTACATCTCCTGCGTTATGTGTTGTTGCAGTAGTTCCTCTAGCTGCTCTAGTTACAGTAATACTGTTTGTAACAACATTTAACTCAGTACATATCATAAGCTCTTGACCTATTTCAATTATTGTTCCTGCGTCTAAAGCGTCTTCTTCTTCTGTAGAAAGTAAGTCTCCATTAAAACCAACTGATGTATCTGAAACTGATAAAGCTCCACTTAAAACTGTGTAGCTAACCATATCTTCCATAGGTTCAAGGTACTCTCTATAAGTCCTATCTATAAGGCCTTTTATATTTGTACTCATTTTACTTCCTTACGCTGAATGAAATACTAAATTTATTTTTCTGTCTGCTGCTTCTGTACCATCTGATATAAGTTTTATAGCACCTACTCCGGCCCATCCGCTAGGGTCTATTCTAACATGAGCATCGGCAGTGATTGTATAAGTTACATCTGTTCCATCAGTTTCCTTTAATGCTTTAAAGTTTCCTGCTGTATTAGTTGAAGCTACTTGAAAAGTTAAGTTTGCACCTGTCATAGCGGCAGGGAATATAATTCCCGATAGTAACAATCCATTGGTATCTACTGCTGTACTTGTTGTAGCATTTTCTGATATATCAATTGTGACCGCTTTTGTTTTGTATAAACTTTTACCTGCAACTGGCATTTAATCTCCTAAATCTTTTTTTATTATTCTAACAGAAGAAAAGGGTGGAGGTGGAATTCCACCCTAATCTTCAAATATATATCTTTAGCTTACGCCATTGATAACTGCGTGATACTCGGCAGGTCCTTTATCAAGACCAATTTCCATGTAGACACGCTTTGATACTGCGGCTGCATCATCATTGTCTGTATCCTCTACGAATACTCCGCCTTTTCCTGGGATGTTTAAGAAACAAACATCTAGGTAAGACATATCCAATACGAATGCTTGGTCAGCAGGAACATATTCGTTCACTGCAAGTCCAATATTTCCGAATGGTGTAATGATTGTGTCAATGTTTACGCCTGCAACATTTCTATCTCTTGGCAAGATTGCCATTTGATTAGAACCACTCTTAACAAGGTTTTGGTTCAAGTCTAAGATTGAGCCTGGTCTTGCGAAAAGTACAGGGTTTGCCATTGGTGCGCCATTATCATACATTAACTTCAATGTTTCAGCAATAGCATCAAAGTCAAGACCTTGTGCTGCTCCTGTTCCATCTCCGGATGCATCATGTGCGAAAGCTGATGAACCATTTCCTGTAGCTACCCATTCAGCGAGACCTCTCATCTCTCTTGGGTTGCCATCTGTTCCATCATTGAAAGTAGCATTAAAGAATTCGTACTCAACTTCTCTTGCGATTTTGCTAAGTAGTTCTTCTAACTGAAATGCCATTTCATCATTGATTGGGTTTTGCCCTTCAAAAGCCTTTGTTCCGCTTTCCATAGCTTGTGAGTTCAAATAGCCTGTTGATGCCATTGCGGAATAGGTAAGTTTAATACCTTGGTTCCAAATTTGCACACAGTCTATTGCAGAACTTCTGCTTCTACCAAAGTAAGCAGGTGTTCCACCTTCAGCAACTGCTGTATAAGAGCTGACTGTAGGGGTATCTACTTTTTGGGTTTGGAAAACAGGAGAGTTAAGAAGTTTACCACCATTTAAACCACCAACCATTGATAGTAATGGGGTCCTTCTTGCTCCGACTTTAAAGAGTTCACCTGTAAAGTTATTAATCTCAGATACTGAGATTGGGTCTGGTGAGCCTATAGCTGCCATTTTTTTCTCCTAATTCTGTTTAGGAGCTTTTCTCCTAAACGCTACTTGTTTTTTTCAAGCTCTTCTAGAGCTTTCATTTTTGTAGCAATACTGTCTCTAACTCGACCAGTTTGTTGAGCTTCAGCTATCTGTTCTTGTACACTTGTGTTAGCACTTACAGCTTGTGCTTGGCTAGCTAGATTGTCTAATCTATCTTGTCCTGCATTTACTGTCTCACGAAAACTGTCTTGCTGTCCAAATACTTCTTCTCCGAACTCTTCAGATACAAATGCTTTTAATGCATCTGCAGCTAAATCGCCTTCGTACATTTGGTCGGCTGCTTTACCAATACCTTTAGTTCTGTCTAATCCAATCTCTTGAAAAAGTACATCTCTCTCTTTGACTTGATACTGTGCTAGCTCATCCTTCAGAGCTTTATTCTCTTCACGAATTGCTTTCCAGTTCTTATCTCCAGGAGCTGATTGAACTTCAGTCTCATTAGTTATTTCTTCTGACATGTATTGTCTCCTTTATCTATAAATAATATTTAAGCAAGTGCCATCTATGTAATGCACTGGGTTCTGCTACATGTTATTTATTTTGCGTGTCTTGTATGTAGGCATCAAGACAGTTCTCGTAACCTAGGTCTAGTTTAACCGCCCGGCCTTAGTAGAGCGTCAATAGTTATTATATCATGTAATTTAAGAATGCAAGCTGTTTAAACAAGTATCTATTCTTCAACTAATCCAGTGACTTGTCCTTCTTGTGTAGTTGCAGCACCTGCTTGTATAGAACTTTCAGACGCTGATGTTGCTTGTGTTCTCCTGATTAATGCTAATTCTTCTGTTGATAAACCTGCTAATCCTGTAGCTATATCTTCTTCAGTTATAGATACTCCTCTACGAGCGCCTACTCCTACAAGTCCTGATAACTCTTCAGTTCTAGAAAATACTTGTGCAGCATCTCGCTGTGATATATTAGCTTGTACAAACTTTTCTGCTGTACTTAAACCTATTTCTGTAGTCGAGATTTCTGCTTCAGCAAGTATCTGTGAAACTAATATTTGATTTTCTAATACTGATTGTGATATATCAGGGCTAATAAACATAGCAAATAAAACTGTTTCATCTAGTCCATAACCATACTGTTCATTAAAAACTTCCAATACTTGTTCTTTATTGTTAAGTAATTGCTCATATCCGAATTGTAATCTAGCTGTAAACTCTTTTATATTTACATCACCTTCTATTGCTTCTATTATTTCATTAGCAAACACATCAGGATTTAAATTGTAATTTCTAAGTTGGTCTTTCATGCTATCTTTAAGTTCTAAGTATTGTATCTCAGTCATTCTTAATGAACCATCTACTCTACGAATACCAGGAAATGCTTTAGCATAAGCATCACCACTTCTAACTGTTGCTAGAGCTATATCAATACTTCCTGTTTCAGTCCATTTCATAATTAACTCGTCAAGTATGTTGGAAGGAAAGTATGGATATAAAGCAGCTGCATCATCTTTAGTTGGTTTATATGTTTGTGTCTCTTCTTCAAACTTAGGGTCATCATCATCATCATCATCATCATCATCTTTGGTATTATATATATTTACGCTTTCAAATTCGTCAAGAAAACCTTGTATGATAGCTAGTGCTTTACTTTCTGCACTTTCTAACTCTGCAAGGCCCGCACTTGTAGTGCTTACTCCAGTAGTAACTTCTACTACTTTATCTTCCTTTACACCTTTACCCTCAACTTCTTCTATATCTATTGCATTATTTAGTTTTGCAGCATCTTTGTCAACATAAAATTCTTGTTCTCCTGTTAGAGCATTTCTACCTATAATAACCATTAGTTAAATACTCCCGAATAGGCTTGTGGTACTCTTGACGCTAAGTCGTTTAAGAATTTATTTTTAACTCCTGGGCTGTTAACAAACTTACTTCTAATTTCTTTATCAAACTCCATGTAATCACCATTAGCTGCAATTATTGCTTCGTCAACTATATCTTTTTGATTAGGTGTTAGCTCTACTATTTGATTACCTGTAACATCATTAATAAGTCTTGATGCTCTATTAGAATAATATCCATTCCAAGTACCAAAGTTAGAACCTTTAAACATAGGATACAAGGTATCGTGTTGCATTTGTAATTCATTCTTCACGCCTTCTATATCTCCTGCTCTAACTCTTGCAGCAATTTTATAAAATGCTCCTGTTTGTTTCATAGCTTCGTATGCGTTGATACCTAAAGTATCTACAATAAATCCTTTAGCAGTTGATTGTCCTGTATTAACACCACTAAATTTACCTATAAATGGTTGTAAACTTTCAGGTAACAAGTCTTTACCTCCCAATAAATTTAGATATGTTTCATCATCTATGTAATCTAAAAGGGTATCTACTTCATCTGCATCTATCTGAAATGTAGTTACTGCTATAGCTAGTGCTTCTGCAAGGTCATTAACTGGTCCTTGCATGTTTCTTGATATAATACCTTTTGTAATATTTGCAATGTTTGTAGTCAGGTCTTTCTTTACTCCATCAGGGTCAGAATAAAATTTTAACATAAACTTTCTTTCGTTTGCAGTTGAGTTTGTATACCAAGCTGTGCCTGCTAAATCATCTTCTGATACAGGTACTCCAGTTAAACTAGCTGCTAGAAATGCAGCTTGTACATCTACATCAAGTAACCATTTCATACCATCTTTTTTTGCTTTTGTTTCAAATTCTTTTTCAATTGCATCGAAGACACCTCTGTATGGTTCTTGTTCACCATCTTCGCCTACTCGCAGTATTTCACTTACTAATAAATCTTCATGTCCTCTGAATGCATACCCATATCTTTCTGCAAAAGTTGTTGCATCGTATGATACTGGCTCTACACCTTCTGATAAAAAGTTAGGGTTATCTACTTTTGCAAGTATAGGAAAGTCACCAAGCGCTTCATCTGTGTCAAAAAATACTGCATAGATAACACCATCTATTTCAATAATCTCTTCGGGTTGAAATGTAAATTGATTAGTAAGCATTATCTATTAAAAGAAAATAATATTTCTTCATCCTTTTCCTCTGTTAAATCGTCATTTAAGCTATCTAATATTATATCATACACAGGTTTACTTATTTTGTAAGCTATTGAATACTTATCAGACAGCTCACCAAAGTTCTCCCAAAAACCTTCATCAGTTGTCTGCATCTTATTGTATGCCTGTGCTGCATCTGTAAGTAATATTGACATCTCATAAGCTGTGTAAGCTATTGCTACTCCTGGTGCTGCTGCTGCTAAGCCTATTGCAGGTAAACCTTTAGCCACTGCTTTAGTTATTACTTGGTCGCCTATGTCTAACTTCTCTAATACATTAAATATTCTTCTAAACATGCCAGGGTTCTTTTGCATAATCTCTTTAGATTTGTTTAGATTATCTACACCATCTGACTGAGATATTACTTCATCTATATCTACTAAATTTGGAGGTGTGTCTTTTACTTTAAAACTTGTTTCAGCTTCTGTTCCTGCAAAAAAACCATCTGCATCAAATAAAACACCTTCATTTTTTTTAAGATAATTAACAACTTCATCTGCATCATTTCCTTCTTTAATAAATATTTCAATTGAATTGGGATTACCTTTTCGTGTCCATAAACTCATAACACCAAATGGTTTAAATCCTTCAGGTGTTTTTAAAAATAATTCTATTGGGCTGTTATTTGCAATTTTTCCTAATTTTCCAGTAGGTCTTGCGTGTAATCCACCCTTAACTTCAAGAGTTGTAGCTTGTACAAAATCTCCTTCTACTATAGGTATAGGTTTATCAAGTTCACTTTCAGGAACGCCGAAATGATTTCTTGTTAGCAGTACATCATCTACTACATTTGTAGGTGTGGATGGTAAATCTATAGTATGTAATCTTTCAGGAAGTCCTAATTCTTTTGCTATCTCTCCAATAGTTAAAGGTTCCCCAGTAACTAAATTGTTCATATCGGCAAAAGCCTCTACTGTTTTATTGCTAACTGTAGGGTTATCAATAATAGTTGTTCCAATAATTTTATTGTATTCATTAATATAATCTCCGCTTATTTCTAAAGGGAATGGTTGACTTACCATTTCAAATGGTCTGACACTGTTAAGTAACTGTACAGGTTGTGTTGAATTAGGCAGAAAAAATTCTATATTATTTTGCATAATCTCACCTACATAAGCAGCTACACTGTCTGCACTATCAATGTGACTGTACATTTGTCCACCATCTAAATACATATTATCTACAGAACTAAAATTTATGTACCCAGTTTGTTGTCTTCCTTGTTGCTCAAAAAAATATTTGATAACATTCTTAACAGCTTTAGCTTCGCTGTTATTTGGATTGTCGTACGCTCTTAGATAATCACTAGGTCCTTCTTTTAATCCTAAATTGTCTGCTATTTCAGCATACAAATTAGATACTAAGTCTTCCGGTAAATCTTCTATTTGATTATATATTTCTACAAGTTGTACAGTAAAAGGTCGCATAACTTCTGTTGAATGAAAAGCAGAAGTAATTGAACCAAATTCAAAATACTTCATATCATCAAGAGTTCTTATTTGCAACTCTAATGCCATAGGAACATCTTGAACTTTTATATTGCTACCTTCTAGTTGTTCACTTATCTCCCTTGTTAACTCGTATACATCTTGATTTGTGTCTATTTCAAAATCAAAACCTTCGTTTAATGCCTCTGCTATTTCTTGTATTGCTTCTGATGTTTCTTCGTATCCAGTCCACATTTGGTCAGGCTGACGCATATCGTCTAGCTGTTCCATCTCTATCAATACTTCTAGATTTGCTAATGCATAATTAACCATGGTCTCTAAATTCAAGTTACCAAAGTTTTTCTCTAAAGGTTGGTAAGCGTCAAATACAGCAACAGCATGTGTTGTGTACGAGGATTTTGTTTCCATACTTTGCATAAGGTTTCTTAATAAATTTTTGCGAAACTCAACTGCACCACCATCAAGTAGTTCGTCATAGATTTCTTTTAAAGCGTCTTGAACAATTCCAATTTCTCTATTGCCATATTCTGCCATAGATTATTTTGCTTTCTGTCTCTTAACTTTTTCCTCTGCCCATTCTTTATGTGCTTTTTCAAAAAATATTTCGTATTTAGACTTACTCATTGTCCGGGATACCTTCTAATGTATCAGGTTTATCTCTAAGCATCTCCATTACTTCTATTAAAGATGGTGTTTTTTCTGCAGTTTCTTTTAGATTTTCAACACTCTCTTTTACTTTATCTGCAACTGCTCCTGGAGTATCTGCAATTAACTTACCAGTTTCAGCTAAACCTCCACCTATATTTTTTACAGTAGTTTGTCCAA
>VMHT01086985.1_pt1 | contig 10357 bp, 23 predicted proteins | sample 4693611 | NCBI WGS metagenome assembly VMHT01 (sample SAMN12280063, study PRJNA550983) | marine metagenome | isolation source: seawater sampled from same location over 5 years 0.02-0.2 micron viral filtrate | place: USA: collected off the coast of southern California halfway between the port... ...
AAGTTTTTTTTACTAAAAAAAAAGCTAAAGATTGGTTAAAAAATAAATTAAAAGAATTAAGTTAATCTTTATTATCGGAGGTAAAAAAAAATCCTAAATTAGAATTACGTATATTAGAAGCAAGGAAGATGGGTATTCAAACTCTTATTGATAAACTCATGCAAATATTTTCTTTGCAAGAAGTAGAAAATCCTAATCAAATATTATGGATAAGAGAAAAAACTAAGTTTGTTCAATTTTTGGCTAGTAAATTAACTGATGTTTATTCAGATAATAAAGTCCAAAATGTTAAACAGGACACTACTTTAAATATTAAATGGGAAGATAATTCGGAGGATATTCTTGACATATCGGAGAATGTTTTAGAAGTTACACCCCCCGATATTACTAACAAAGGAAACTAAACTTTATCTGTTTCTTGCATAATCATAAAGATTAAATCATCACTGGAATGATCTTTCAATAATTCTTTAATTTTAATTCTTACTTGATTTCTTTTTTCGTACATTTTGGCTTTGTTACTGCTATGAACCTCGTCATTTTCAGGATTAAATTCAGTCATATTTTGTTTTCCCTTTCTTTTAATGTTATTTAACCTCCGATAATAAAGATTAACTTAATTCTTTTAATTTATTTTCTAGCCAATCTTTAGCTTTTTTTTTAGTAAAAAAAACTTCTCTCATCCAAGTTATTGGTGTTAAATAATCTCCATAATCTTTTACATAAGCATAAGTTTCATACTTATTGTCCCAAGTTTTCTTTACTCCATATTCTTTTATGTTCATTTAGTTCCCTTTCTTGTTGTTTATAATAGGTGTATATTACACCTTTAGCATTTAAAATATTTATAAGTGTTAATCTCATAAGTTCTTTTAAATTTTGTTGTTGTAGTTGTTTATTCATAAACTTTATTATTTATATCTTCTTTAGCTTTTTTAACTGTACTATATTCTGTTGTTCCTATTTCCCAAAATGGATCTTCTTTAAACTCTTTACAAACTATATAGTATGGTTTTTGATTATCATTGTACATAATACAAATTTCTAATCCTTTATAATGTTCTATTGGCATTATATTTTCCTTTCATAATTGTATTTTACTTTTAATTTTCTTTGATTACCTCTTTTAAATTCAAATTTCCAAGTGGCATCCTCAACAATTATTTTATGTGCTTTGTGTCTTAACTTTTCGCTTTGCTCAAATAACTTTTTTATTTTTTTATTATCTGCAATTGAAGTATGAACCAAATTAGATCCATTAAACCAATCTGCAACCATTTGAGCATCATATTGACTTATTCTTTTTTTCATTTTATTTTTCATTTTGTTTGTTTTTATTATTTATATACTAATTGTATATTATTACAATAGTTAATATCTTAAACTTATTAGTAATTGGTCTACTTGATCAGCATACTTCAGCGAAAAAAGTAAACCAAATAGTATTGCTCCAAATAATATGCAGTCAATCACTTCAATTAGTTTTTTCATTATATTTTCCTTGTTATATTGTTCAGCTTTTTTATATTCTTGTGCTTGTTTATCTGTTTCAAAATAATTGCACTCATCACATTTTTGAATTTCATCATTCCAATTTTCGCTGTTAGAAATAATAAAATATTTATCATTACAAGTTTTACAATTCATTTATTTCTCGCTTTCTTTTTCTTTGTTCCATATACTTTCAAATTGTTCATTAAAAGAATGCAAATTACTATCTTCAAAAGCATTATAAGAAGTATTATAAATCTTCTCACCTTGCCACTCAAAATATTGAGAGATCATAATTCCTAAAGCCTCTTCATCTGTTGCTCTATTAGGATCAGTAAAGCTTTCTTGCTTTTGATCTTGTATTAAATCATATAACTTGTTTTTTATTATGTTCATATTTTCCTCTCAGTTGTTTAAAATTAATATATACATATAGAATATATATGTCAATACTAAAATATAATTTAATTATACAATATGGATATGTTATTGAATTGATTGAATTGTTTTTTTTGTGTGAGATATTTATGCAACACTTTAGTTTATAATGATTATAAAGTAATTTAATTAAAAATAATACTTGCATATATATAAATTGGATATATAAAGATTAAAAACAATTAATGAAAGGATAAAAAAAAATGGGTACTATATCAGTTCAATACAATAAAAAACCATCAGTTGTTGATGCGTTTAAAATGGATATGTCATTACCAATTATTGATTTTAATGTTGAGCATGTTGAAGGTAAAGAATACGCAATTTATTCAGCGTGTAAATACAAGGATCAAATAATAGCTGTTATTGGTTTGATTAGATACGATTATTTAAACAAAGAAGTATTTATAAAAATAATGGATGAGTCAGTAGGTCCATATTATTATGATATGAAAAAAAATGTATTTAATCAACTTACACCAATTAAACAAAAATCATTTGCAAGTGAATGGCGGAAAAAAGTACAATCAAAGTTTAATTAAATAATAATAAATATTAAACCCATCAGTAATTAATTTTATTGGTGGGTTTTTTTTGTGTGAGATCCTGGAATAGAGGACCTGGAAATATAATTGTTATTAAAGTTGCTATTCTAATATTAAGATCGTCATTTTTTTTTTACATGTATATAATCGGTTAACTTTTAACGATACCAAGTAATGTATTATTATTATTGGTAATGTTTAGTTATCACTACCTATTTTATTACTACAATGTGTTGTTATAAAGCAATATGTGTTGTATTTTGCAACTGCATAACCGCCTATACCCCCAGGCGCACCCGCCGTATATTATATATATATACATGGGACTGCAGGACACCTTTATCCAGTTAGCCTTACCCCTGTCCCCAGAAACAACCCACCCCCTTTTTTTGCTAGACCTCCTTTTTTAAATAAAATAATACTAGATATATGGAGTTTGATACCGAAGAGATACAATCAGTAGTGTTTATAGAACCTAAGACAAATAATGTTATTATAAAAATTACTGGTTTTCCTAATCAGTATTTATCTGAATTATATATTGGTTGGGTTATGACAATATTGGATTTTGATTATAAGTCTACATCTGGTAATATTTCTAATACTCTACACTAAATATGGATATAAAGATTCCCTACACACCTAGAAAGCATCAGAAGTATGTTCATGTTAATATTGATAAATATAGATGGAGTGTACTAGTATGCCATAGAAGGTTCGGCAAAACAGTATGTATGATTAATCATCTTATAAGATCTGCCTTATTATCGAAAAACAAAAACCCAAGATATGCCTACATATCGCCAACATTCAAACAAAGTAAATCCATTGCTTGGGATTACATGAAACAATTTACAGATAAGATACCTGGAGTACGTTTTAATGAGACAGAGCTACGATGTGATTTACCTAATGGCGCTAGGATTACTTTGCTTGGAAGTGAGAATTGTGATGGATTACGTGGAATTTATTTAGATGGTTGCGTGATTGATGAGTATGCGAATGTGAATGATAGACTATTTCCTGAGATAATTAGACCAGCATTATCTGACAGAAAAGGCTATTGTGTATTTATTGGTACGCCTCAAGGAATGAATAATAACTTTTATGAACTATATCAACACGCACAAGGAGCTAGTGATTGGTTTCATTACAAAGCTAAAGCAAGTCAAACAAAGATTGTAGATGAGGAAGAATTAGAAAAAGCAGAAGAAATTATGGGAGAAAACAAATTCAAGCAAGAGTTTGAATGTGATTGGATTGCTAATATTGAAGGAGCTATCTTTGGAAAAACAATAGCAGATATGGAAAACAATAGACAAATTTCAAGAGTACCTTACGACCCTTCCTTGCCAGTCTCTACCTCCTGGGATTTAGGAGTCTCTGATCATACTGCTATTATTTTTTATCAGCAAATAGGAAGAGCCATACATATAATAGATTATCATGAAGAACGAGGTCAAGGTTTACCTTACTATATTAGTATGATTCAAGATAAAGATTATATTTACAAAGATCATTATGCACCACACGATATTGAAGTTACTGATTTTAGTAATGGTAAAACCAGAAGGGAAGTAGCTTATCAATTAGGAATTAGATTTAAGGTTGTTCCTAAAATTCCACTAGAAGATGGTATCCATGCAACTACTATGACTTTACCTAAATGCTGGATTGACGTAGACCATTGCAAAAAATTAATAGATGCGTTAAGACATTACCACAGGAAGTATATAGACAAAGCAAGAATGTTTAGATCTAAACCTGTACATGATTGGAGTTCTCATGCTTGCGATGCCATGAGGTATTTATGCGTAGGACTACAAGAAATTAATACTAGACAAACTGCTCCACAAAATGTAGCAGATAATAACTATAGAATATTATAAATATGAGTTCATTATTTAAACCAAAGATGCCACCATTACCACCTGTTCAACCTTTGCCTGAACCTCCTGCAGCTGTTCCAGAAGAAATAAGTCCAGAAAAAAAAGAAGAGATAGCAAAAGAACAGGCGGCAGTAGAAAGAAAAAGAAGAGGTAGAAAATCTACTATTCTAACTGGACCTTTGGGAGATGTTACGGAAGCAGAAATTCAAAAGAAAACTTTATTAGGATCATAACATGGCAATAAAAAAAATTATAAAAATGGCAAAAGAAATTATTAAATCTAAAAAAAAAATAAAAATAGAAAAAAAAATAGTAAAAGAAGAACCAATAGTTTTATCTCCAGAATATAAAATAGAAACAATCGAAGCAAAAGAAACAAAATCAGAAACAAAGTCAGAAACAAAGTCTGATTTAAAATCAGGATTAGGAAGTTAAGATGGGTTCAGTAGCAAGAGTGTTTAGACCAACACCGCCACCTACACCAACTCCTATGCCAGCACCACCCGTAGAAGTAAAAAAACCACAACCAGTTATAACTCCTACGACTTCTGAAATTTCTCAAAGTGAAGCAACAAATGCAGATGGTTATAGTTCGTCAGCAATGAATTTAAAAACAAAACGTAAAGGAAGATCTGCAACTATTTTAACAGGACCAGCAGGAGTACAAGAACAAAATACTACTTTAGGTAAGAAAAGTTTATTAGGAACATAATGGCAAGAACAGACTTAACAAAAAATTTAATGTCTCGATTTGACAAACTTCAAGGTCAAAGAGAAAATTGGGAAACACATTGGCAAGAGGTTGCGGATTTTATGCAACCCAGAAAAGCAGATGTAACCAAAAAAAGAGCAAGAGGAGATAAAAGAATGGAAAGAATTTTCGATTCTTCTCCCATACAAGCAGTAGAATTATTATCTGCTTCCCTTCATGGTATGCTAACCAATCCTTCTACTCCTTGGTTTACTTTACGATTTAAAGACGATGATATAGAAAACGAAGATGAAGCAAAACTTTGGTTAGAGTCTGCAACAGATGCAATGTATACAGCATTCAATCGTTCTAACTTTCAACAAGAAATATTTGAATTGTATCACGATCTAATTACTTTTGGTACAGCAGCTATGTTTATTGAAGAAGATGATGATGACTTAGTTAAATTTTCAACAAGACATATTAATGAAATGTATATTGCTGAAAATGACAAAGGTAGAATAGATACCATTTATAGAAGATTTAAAATATCAGCTAGATCTGCTTTACAAAAGTTTGGAGATAAAGTTTCTACGGATGTACAAACCAAAGCAAAAAAAGATCCTTACGAAGAATTAGAATTACTACATGCAGTTTATCCAAGAAATGATTTTAATCCTAAGAAAAAAGATAAAGCTAATATGCCATTTGAATCTGTGTATATGGAATATAGAAGTGGTAATGAATTATCTGTATCTGGATTTAAAGAGTTTCCTTTTGTAGTACCTAGATATTTAAAAGCATCGAATGAAATTTATGGTAGATCTCCTGCCATGACTGCTTTGCCAGATGTTAAGATGTTAAATGAAATGGCAAAGACAACAATCAAAGCTGCACAGAAACAAGTAGACCCACCACTATTAGTTCCGGATGATGGATTTTTATTACCAGTAAGAACTGTACCAGGTGGTTTAAATTTTTATAGATCAGGTACAAGAGATAGAATTGAACCATTAAACATTGGTGCAAACAATCCATTAGGTTTAAACATGGAGGAGCAAAGAAGAAACTCAATTCGTAATGCTTTTTATGTAAATCAATTAATGATGCAACAAGGTCCACAAATGACAGCAACAGAGGTCATCCAAAGAAACGAAGAGAAGATGAGATTACTAGGTCCTGTGCTTGGTAGACTTCAATCTGAATTATTAAAACCACTTATTGATAGAGTGTTTGCAATATTACTTCGTAATAATATGTTACCACCAGCTCCAGAATTTTTATCAGGTAGAGATGTAGATATTGAATATGTGTCTCCACTTGCGAAAGCGCAAAAATCTTCAGAACTAAATTCTATTATGAGAGCAATAGAAATATTAGGATCACTAGCAAATGTTGCTCCTGTATTTGATTATGTAAATTTTGATAACCTAGTGAAACACTTGGCAGACATTGTAGGTGTTCCACAAAAAATATTAAAATCACAAAATCAAGTCAATGCAGAAAGACAACAAGCACAAGTGCAACAACAAGAAATGCAACAAATGCAACAATTACAACAAGTAGCAAAAGCAGGAGGAGATATAGCACCATTAGCAAAAGCATTACCAGAGGAAGCAAGAGAAGTAGCTAATGCAGATATAGAATAATATGGAAGAAAACAAACAACTGATTGAAATGATAGAAGGGTTAAAAAAAAATTATAAATTAATATTTAATTCAGAAGAAGGCAAAGAAGTTTTGTCTGATTTAGAAAAGAGATGCCATTATCATGCTACCACTAATGTTAAAGGGGATAGTCATGAAAGTGCTTATATGGAAGGACAACGCAGCGTTCTTCTATTTATAAAACAAATGCTGCAAAACGAAAATGAAAAAGGAAAATAATAATGTCAAACGAACAGATAACACAGGAAACTGTGCCTGTAGAACCAACGACAACATCTACAGAAACAGCTCAATCAACAACACCACCAGTTACTACAACACAAACAACTACTACTTCTTCTTGGAAAGAATCTATTAGCGAAGAGTTTAGAACTGATCCTAGTATAGAAAAGTTTACGGAGATAGATGCGTTAGCAAAAAGTTATATTAACGCAACTAAAATGATTGGTCAGGATAAAATAGTAATACCTACTAATAATTCTACAGAAGATCAATGGAGTGAAGTATATCAAAAATTAGGTAGACCTGAGTCTGCTGATAAATATCAGTTAGATGTTAAATCAGAAGCAGTACCTATTGATAAAAATGCTGTAAAACAATTTGCAGAAAATGCTCATAAGCTAGGTTTAAATAATAAACAAGCTCAAGGTATTTTAGAATTCTATAAAAATAATATGGAAGGCACTGTGCAACAATCAAAGATTGATACAGAGACTGCTCAAGTTCAAGCAGAACAACAGCTAAGACAAGAGTGGGGTAGAGACTTTGAAGGTAAAGTAAAACAAGCTGGTGCATTAGCTAAAGCAAATATTAATCCAGAAGTATTAGATATGGAATTGAAAGATGGTACAAGAGTAGGAGATCATCCTGAGATTATTAAAGGCTTTGCAAAAATTGCTAGCATGATGTCTGAGGATAAAATTATTTCTACAGAAAGCGAAAATATTGATTCAACTAAAAATATTGAATCAGAAATAGCTTCTATTGTTAATGATAGACAAGGACCTTACTGGAATAAAAATCATCCAGATCACGATAAAATGGTTCAGCAAGTTTATACATTAAGAGAAATGTTAAATGCAGAATAGTCATTTAAACGATCAAGAAATTAGATTAGAAATACTGCGGTTAATCAAGGAGACTGGTTCTGAATTTCAGAAAACAAATCCCTTGCCAACCGCAGATATTTATTATAAGTGGATTAAAGGTAAGACAATTCGAAAGAACCTTGCTGACAAGAAGGAATAGACTCTAGTCTAACAGACTTTAAATGCAAGAAATGCCTATCAATTCTGATGGAGAACCTTTCTGTTTTAACTTTATTAATGACCGTGTGGGTTGTTAATATTTAACATTAATAATGGAGAGACAAATATGTCATCACAAATAACAACAGCATTTGTTCAGCAGTATTCTGCTAACATTCAAATGCTTTCTCAACAAATGGGATCGTTATTAAGAGATAAAGTCAGACAAGAAAGCGTTGTAGGAAAAAATTCTTTCTATGATCAAGTTGGCTCAGTAACTGCTCAGTTAAAAACTAGCAGACATTCAGACACTCCGCAAATTGATACACCTCATTCAAGACGAAGAGTATCTCTTGCTGATTATGAATTCGCTGATTTAATAGATCAAGAAGACAAAGTTAGACTCTTAATAGATCCAACATCTTCTTATGCTCAAGCTGCTGCAATGGCAATGGGTAGAGCAATGGACGATGTAATTATCGCTGCCGCAACTGGTACAGCCTCAACAGGTGAAACTGGTTCTGGAAGTGAATCTGCTCAAACAGCAATCGCTGCAAGTGTTGGTTCAACTACAGGCTTAAACATTCCTAAATTAGCGAAAGCTAAAGAAGCGTTTGATTTAGCTAGTGTTGATCCTTCAATTCCAAGACACATTGTAGTATCGCCAGAGCAAATTAATAATCTGTTAAATGTAACTGAAGTAACAAGTTCAGATTTCAACACTGTAAAAGCATTAGTACAGGGTGAGATTGATACTTTTCTTGGGTTTAAATTTACAGTTTCCAATAGATTAGCAAAGTCTGGTAATGACAGAACTTGTATCGCATTCGCAGAAGATGGAATTCTTCTTGGTATTGGCAAAGATGTCAATGCTAGAATCGATGAAAGAGCTGACAAATCATATGCTACGCAGGTTTACTACTGTATGAGCATTGGTGCTACTAGAATGGAACAAGCTAAAGTTATTGGTATAACCTGTACAGAAGCATAATAGGAGATATATAATATGGCTGTAACAACACAAAATAGTACTGAGTACGCTGCTACATTAGCTACTCCTCTAGTAAAAGCTTCTGCAAGAAGCAACTCTGGTAAATTAAGAACACTTGCTTTTTCTTTTGATCAAGATGGTGTCGGTGACGCTGGTTCTATAATTGTACTAGGAAAACTTCCAGCAGGAAGAGTAAAAATCATAGGTGGTTTATCTAGATTTTACTGTAACATTACTGCTAGTTCAGCAACGATTGACATTGGAAATCAAGCATATGTTAATACATCAGGCACAACTGTTGCCGAAGATGTAGATAGTATGGTTGACGGACTAGATGTCGATACTGCTGGTTACTTTACAATGGAAGGTAATACTGCTGCAGGTAAACTGCTTGGTGGTAACCATTCATTCGATAGTAAAGATGGAGTTATCATTCAAATTAAAAGCATAGCTGCTTTAGCTAATTCGGATGATGTCGCTGGAGTTATTACTTACGTAGTAAGTTAATAAACAAAATTTTAGGCGGTGGCTGCGAAAGCAAAAACCGCCTAGAGTCAATGAAAAAAATACAAGATTTAAAACCTGTATTACATTTTAAAAAAGATAATTATGTGTATAGGTATGTGTTAGTAGATAGGTTTAAACATGATACTAAATATCATTATGGATTTGATGCTAAAGAAGAAAGAACAGAAGAAGAAATTTTTGCGTTAAAAAACAATAGACAAATAAGACGCAAGTATATTATAAAGGAATAATATGGCATCAATCGTAGATATTTGTAATGGAGCATTAAATCAATTAGGTGCAACTACTATTCTTTCCCTAACAGAAGATTCAAAAAATGGCAGACTTTGTAATTCAAGATATACTCAAGTAAGAGATGCAGTATTCAGATCACATCCCTGGAACTGTTTACAGAAAAGAGTAGAGCTTGCAAAAGATACAGCAACTCCAGCATGGGGTTTTACTGCTCAATTTACTTTACCTGCAGATTGTTTAAGACTACTTCGTATTTTAGATTTTGATTCTAATTATAAAGTAGAAGGTAGAAAACTATTAAGTAATACATCTACTATGAAAATTTTATATGTATCAAGAGTTACTGATCCTAATGAATATGATGAACTATTAAGAGAAACTTTATCTGCTGCATTAGGTGCAGACATTGCGTATGGAGTAACTTCTTCTAATCCTGTTGCACAAAATATGTATCAATTATTTCAAGAAAAATTAAAAGATGCTAGATTTGTAGATTCTACTGAAGGTCAAAATGTAGAACAGGATCTTGGTATGTCAGATGTTATTGATGCTGGTTCATTCATCAATTCAAGGTTTTAATATATGGCTAGAGTTGCGGTACAACTTACCAACTTTACAGGTGGAGAACTATCTCC
>VMHT01149378.1_pt1 | contig 10357 bp, 9 predicted proteins | sample 4693611 | NCBI WGS metagenome assembly VMHT01 (sample SAMN12280063, study PRJNA550983) | marine metagenome | isolation source: seawater sampled from same location over 5 years 0.02-0.2 micron viral filtrate | place: USA: collected off the coast of southern California halfway between the port... ...
AAACTTTAGGAACTAAAGTTCAGAAGTTGAGTAACATCATTCACCAAAGAACTCTTAGAGGTGGAGCTAACTTTATGGTATGTTCTCCTTCTGTAGCTACTATTATTGAATCTATCCCTGGATTCGCTAGTAACTCAGATGGTGATGCTGCTAAAATGAGCTACGCTTTTGGTGTTCAGAAAGCTGGATCTATGAATGGAAGATACCAAGTTTACAAAAACCCTTATATGACTGACAACACAATCCTTATGGGATATAGAGGTGGTCAGTTCTTAGAAGCTGGTGCTGTATTCTCTCCGTACATTCCATTAATCATGACTCCTCTTGTATACGATCCAACAACCTTTACTCCAAGAAAAGGTTTATTAACTCGTTATGCTAAGAAGATGTTAAGACCAGAATTCTACGGTAGAATTTACGTTTCAAACTTGAATACTATTTAATAGTATACTTAGTATATTTAAGAAAAGCCTCGCGAAAGCGGGGCTTTTTTTTTACTTAAGTAATATACCTAGTAGGTAGTTACTATATGTATACCTGATAATAATTAATAATAAAAAGTTTTTAAAATGAAAGAGACACCCTCACAGTTACCTATACAAAGTTATGTAATGAATTTCCCTCATACATTCTCAACAAAAGATCCAAATAATGTTTGGATGAAAGAAATGTCAGATAAAGAATTAGATATTAATAGACCTAAAGCATATAAACAGTTTATGGATTTATATAATTTTATGGCGGGTCAATCATTAGTCCATTTATTACCTGCAGAAGGAGATTTTCAAGATTTAATATATGTTGCTAATTTAGGTTTACAATTACCCCACATTAAAGATGAAAATGTAATTTTATTATCTAATTATACTTCACCCCCTAGACAAGGTGAAGAATATGTAGGTGAAAAATTCTTTAAACAAATGGGTTATAAAACTCACATATCACCTTATAAATGGGAGGGTGAAGCAGATATAAAATATTTAAATAATAATGTATACATAGGAGGATTTGATATTCGTTCAGATATTAAAACTTATCATTGGATGGAAGAAAATTTTGACATGAATATTATTAAAGTTAAAATGGTTGATGAATATATGTACCATTTAGACTGTAGTATATTCCCGTTAAATACACGCTCAACTATGGTTTGTACTGAGTTATATGAAAAAGAAGAATTAGCTAAGATAAGCAAATATACAAACATAATAGACATAGATGCTGAAGATTCTATGTATGGAATGGCAAATTCTGTTAGATTAGGAAATATGGTTTTATGTGCATCAAATATATCAGAATTAAAAAAATCAGATGAATTTTATGAAGGTGAAAAACATAAAATCTCATCATTAGAAAAAATATGTTCTAATGAAGGAATGGAACCAGTAATATTTAATTTATCCGAATATATGAAATCAGGTGCTATGTTATCCTGTATGGTAATGCATTTAAATAGAGTAGATCATTTTAAGACTCTTTTATAATGGCTGAAAAATTAGAAGATTGGTTATCAGGTGAAGTAGCACATTTATCAAAACTACCCGTAGCAGAATTAAGTAATACCTTTTTCTTTAGAGACCCAGTAAGACCAACTTACATAGATAATGAACATTTTTATAGTCCAGCTGATGGAACTATTTTATATCAAAAAATAGTCCAACCTGGAGAACAAGTACTTGAAATAAACGGTATAGACTATACTATTCAAGATGTTATGGGTGATAAAGATTATAATAAACCTTCTTTAGTTATAGGAATTTTTATGTCATTTTATGATGTTCATATAAATAGAATACCTTATGGAGGTGTTTTAAAATATAAAAGTTTAGAACCAATTGAATCAACTAATAAACCTATGTTAGCTGTTGAAAAAGATATACTAAACCAAGTAATTAATCCTAATAATATGGATTACTTAAAATTCAATGAAAGAATGTCTAACCAGGTATATGTACCTTCTTTAGATTACACATACCATATAATACAAATTGCCGATGAAGATGTAAATGTAATTGCTCCATTTAAAAAGCAACAAGACTTTTGCACTCAAAATGAAAGATTTAGTTTAATTAGATGGGGCTCCCAAGTAGATTTAGTTTTACCTTTAGATAATCGATTTACATTCGAACTTCTATTAAATGAAACAATGCATGTAAATGCAGGCCTAGATAAATTAATTAAAATAAATTTAAATGACTTCAAACCATCATAACGACGAAATTTTTAGAAAAAAACGAATTATTAAAAATCCTATAAAATTTAAAATCCAATTAAACGAGGAACAAAAAGAAGCTAAAGCTAAAATTTTAAATAATACATTAACTATATTAGCTGGTAAAGCAGGATCAGGAAAAACTTTACTTGCCTGTAATGTAGCTTTAGATGGATTACTAAGAAGACATTATTCTAAAATAATAATAACAAGACCAACCGTATCTAAAGAAGAAATAGGATTTCTACCAGGAGATTTAAGAGAAAAAATGGATCCCTGGATTCAACCTATTTATCAAAATATGTACACTCTTTATGATAAAGTAAAAGTAGAAAAATTAATTGAAGAAGGTGCAATTGAAATAGTTCCTTTAGCATTTATGAGAGGTAGAACATTTTTAGATTCTTGCATTATAGTAGATGAAGCCCAAAATGTTACTCATGAACAAATGGAAATGATATCAACTCGTATAGGACTAAGATCTAAAATGATTGTATGTGGGGATGATCACCAAGTAGATTTAAGAAGTAAAGCAGATTCTGGATTTAGATTTTTATATGCTGCATCCAGGAAAATTAAAAATATGACAGGTGTTACATTGCTCCAAAACCACAGAGATCCTATTGTAGATGATTTAATTGAAATATATGAAGAAGCAGAACAAAGGGGAATATTAACTACTTCTGGAAGTAGTGGAAAAAGCAGGCGAAAAAAATAAGTACTAAATTTATTTACTTCATTTTTGTGATATTTATAACAAAAATATTATGGCATCAACTGTTAATTCAAATACTTTTCGTGTAAATATAAAAGAGGAGCACATTGTTGGCAATCAAAGAACAGTACATGAAAACTTTTATAGAATCCCTAAGGTAACTAATTATGATAGAAGAATTGTAACGGTACCAAACACAACATCTGTAGATCTTATAAACACTAATGGTGTAGTCCCAGGTCCAGCATTATTTCCCTCAAGTAGTGTAAAATATGGAAGAATAACAAATATGGATGACTCAGCATCATTAGCTGTATCATTTACATCTTCGGGGGCATCACCATCATATTGGACTATGGAGGTATTACCTACTTCTTCAATTATGTTTTCAGGAGTTGGAATATCAGGAAGTGATTTTATAGGAAGCTTTGATCAAGATATAGAATTTATTTCTGTTTTTGCTATTAGCGCTAGTATAGATGTTGAATATGTAATTGTTAACGCTTAAAAGATAAAATATGGCAAATATACCTATTTGGCCCGGTTCAAGTTCATTTCACCCAGGGGATACTCCTTTTGGGTTTTATGATCATGATCAAGCCTTTGAAAAAGATGCAGATAAAGTAGCTAATTTTTGTGCTTTACGATTGGGATATCCATTAGTAGAAATTGAATTACAAGCAAAAAATTTCTATGCAGCCTTTGAAGAAGCTGTAACAATATATGGAAATGAATTGTACGCTTATAAAATTAGAGAAAATTATTTAACATTAGAAGGAGCAAAAAATACAGTTGATATTAATAAAACAATTGTAACCCCAAATTTAAATAGAGTAATTGATTACTCAGAACAATATGGTGCTGAAGCTGGAACTGGTGGAAACGTTCCTTGGCATAAAATGGCAGTTCCTTTAACTGCAAGTGTTCAAGATTATAATTTAGATGTTTTAGCTAAAGAAAATGGTTTTAAAGAACCAAATGATCTTGAAATTATGAGAGTATTTTATGAAGGCCCTCCAGCATCTCAATATTGGTCTAATGCATATGATGGTTATGGATTTGGGTTAGGTGGAACTGTAGCTGCTGGTTTAGATGTTGGTGGGTTAAGTGGATTTGGTTACGGCGGGGGTTATTTAATGATGCCTTTAAATTATGATATGGCAATAATTCAACAAATAGAATTAAATGATATGGTTAGAATATCTAATTATTCATTTGAAATGCATAATAATGTTTTAAGAGTATTCCCAATACCTACATCTATGAACTATCAATCATCTGGTTCAACTTCAAGTTCACTTGATTGTGGTAATATGTGGGTAGAATTTATGCTCAAATCAGAAAAATCATCAGCTTCTTTAGTATTAGATGATTTTGATGAAAAAATTAAAACAGTAGCAGAAGTTCCTTACAAAAATCCAATTTATGAAAAAATTAATTCTATAGGTAGAAGTTGGATATTTGAAATGACTTTAGCTATTTCTAAAGAAATGTTAGGTTATGTAAGAGGTAAATATGAAACTGTTCCTATACCTAATGCTGAAGTTACTTTAAATCAAGCTGATTTATTACAAGCTGCAAGAGATGAAAAGGTAGCGTTATTAGAACAATTAAGAGCATATTTTGACGAAACTTCTAGAGAAAAATTATTAGAAAGAAGAACTGCTGAATCTGATTTTGTAATGCAAGAATTAGATAGAGTTCCAAGAGTAATTTATATAGGATAATATGGCGCTATTTGGCACACAAAGAGATGTAAGCCTATTCAGACATATGAGTAGGGAATTGATGGGGGACATCATAACGGAACAGTGTGCTTTTTACAAATATAAATTAGAAGAAACAAAAATTAATTTATATGGAGAAGCAGCACATGAAAAATATTATATGGGTCCTGTTTTACTAAATACTTTAGTAGAAAGAACAGATGAAATTTACCCTGAAAGTGAATTAGGAACTGATTTTAATAAAGAAATTCAATTTAGTTTTTTACGTGATGATTTATTAGGCAAAAATGAAGATTTTAATGGGGATGGAATGTCTTATACTGATACAACTTCTTCATATGGGGCTGATTTAGTACCACAAGTAGGGGATGTTATTATGTACAATGAAGGATATTATGAGGTACATGATGTAATTTCAAATCAATATTTTGTGGGCAAAAACCCAGATTACCCAAATTCACCAAATCCAATCAATGCCCCATTAAATGGTGATTTAAGCAATTATGGTTCTAGTATTTCAGTTATATGTAAAACACATTACGTACAGGCAGATAAATTAGGTATAACACAAGCAAGATATTTATAATGGCAGATCAGAAAACACCAAGACCAAAAACACAAAAGGAAATTTTATTAAATACTCCTGAACAACAACCATATAACCCACCTAAAGGGGCACCTGGTTTTTCTGAAACTGGTAACCCTAATAAAGCTTTTCCTGATAGAAATAATAGAGGTAATCATGTATCGTTTAGAGATGATAAAACTAAACCTTTTTCATTAGGACTAAAAGAAAATGATGAAGCAGTTTTTTATTATTTAGAAAATATTATTAAACCTACAGTTATGCAAAATGGTGTAGTTCAAAAAGTACCAATTTATTATGGCTCCCCAGAAAGATGGGCACAAGTTCAAAAACAAGGATACTTAAGGGATAAAAAAGGTAAAATTATGTTACCTGTTATTACTTTTAAAAGAAATAGTGTTGAAAAGGTAAGAAATATAGCTAATAAATTAGATGCTAATTATCCTAATAATGTCCAATTATTTCAAAAACAATATAGCCGTAAAAATGAATATGATAATTTTAATATATTAAATAATAGAATACCTAAAAAAGAATCATATGCCGTTGTAGTGCCAGATTATGTAACTTTAAACTATGATTTTTATATGTCTACTTATTATGTAGAACAAATGAATAAAATAGTTGAAGCTATGAATTATGCATCTGATTCTTATTGGGGTAATCCTGAAAGATTTAAATTTAGAGCTCGTGTTGATAATTATGCTACCTCTGTTGAAATTCAAGATGCTGGAAATAGGATAGTAAGTACACAATTTTCTTTAAAATTATATGGCTATTTAATCCCAGATACTGTTCAAAAAGAATTAGCATCAGTAAAAAAATTAAGTAATGCAACACAATTAATATTTGATTTAGAAACTGTAAAAACTCTACCTCAAAATAATAATAATGGTTCTAGAACTTCAATTCATTCAAATAACAACCCTGCTAGTTTTAATGATAAAGTTTAATAGGAGAGTTGTTTTTAATATTTATAACTAAAGCAGGGAAATGGCAATAATTTTAAGGCAAAACAAAGGATCGGAGTTAACATTTGCGGAAGTTGATGGTAATTTCCAGTCATTATTTTATTCAAGTTCTTTAATAGGAACTGAACTTAATTTTTATTACCCTAGCAGTAGTTTATCTCAATCCTTTGACTTATCAGCAATACCCGGTTTTGGGGGTGTTCAAATACAAAGTGATGGAACTACTATAATTAATGCTGCAACAGGAATAAACTTTACAGGTTCGGGTGTTACAGTTACTGACGCTGGTAGTGGTATAGCAAAAATAGAAATCTCTGGTGGTGGTGGTGGTAGCGGAGAAACATATGATTTAAATGCTACTCAAGATGGTAGTAATGTTGATTTAAATTTAACATCAACATCTGGTACTGATAATTCAGTAGTACAATTAACTGCAGGTAGTAATATAACATTAACAAGAAATAGCGCTACAGAAGTAACAATTGAATCAACTGGTGGTGGAGGAAGTGGAATATTTACTTCAACTGGTGAATATGGTGGAGTAGTATTTGGTACTACCTCTTCAATTCAAGTTACAGCTAGTGCTTATCAGTCCTCCTCATACCCAGGTACAGGCGTAACAGCTAATCCAAATAATGCTGGTAGTGATGGCAGTATTTTAAAATATGGAGCCATGTTTAGCCAGTCTATATGGCATTATACAGACAATATAGGGTATCCTACAACAACACCATGGAAAACAGATTTAGATGGTTCTGTATTTGATAGATATACTGCAAACACAGACACAGCTGAAATTGTAAGATTTATGGCTGGGTTATTAAGTGCATCTGCTCCTGATGTTGCTCCAAATACTAACACCTGGAATAGCACAGAAATTGACTTTTCAGTAGGAGGAACTACAAGTAAATCTTCTTATATGACTGGGGTTTTAAGTAGTATTACTTATATAAACGCTAAATTATCTAAAGATTATAATTCATCTACTAGAATTGATCTTACAAAAACAGAATCATATAGAAGAGTTCAAGAATATCTTATTGGAAAAGGATTTGTAGATTCAGCAGAAACTGGATCAGATCCCTTACATGATGTAGGTACTAACCCATTAGGTAAAAATTTCCAAAACAATACATATGGTGACCATATGCCTTCTACTATATATAATAGTTATGGTACTTTTAATTATAATGCAGATTCAAAAGCAAATGTACCAATACCTCAACCAAATACCTCATCTATTTCTCAATCACCAAATAAAACCTTTTCATTTGGGAATTTAGCAAACCCTACAACTGTTGTAGGTTACGAAATGAATGTTAAAGCAACTCAATCATTTAGTAATCAAACGGGTAGTGGAGGTAGTGTACCAACACCTGATGTAAGTTCAACATTTTCAACAGCATCAGATTCAACATATACCATTTCAACAGAACAACTTACAGGAAATGCTGATGGTTTGTTTTTAGGAATAATACCTTCATCTAACGCTTCAATTGATGCACAATATCAGGATGGTAAATTTTTAAACTCACCAGGAACTTTATCAGGAAGAAAATGGAGTAATAGTGATGCAGATGCTACTACTGGAGCTACAACTGCATCTATAGGATTTTATAGATTACATGGTTTAGCAGTAGGGTTAAAAACAGGTTCGCAGGTAGCATTTGGATATAATACAGTAGATTCACCCAATACAACACAAGGTTTTTATGCTCCAACATTAGCAACTTTAGGAGTTCTAAGTATAACTCAAAATGATCCTTCTATTACATTTAATCAAAACTCCGTTAGAACTTCATTTACTGCAACTTCAAGATCATTAAGTGGAGCTCCTTATCTATTAACTACTACGTATGGTTTTGATTTTAGTACAGATGGGACGAATTGTTTTGATCCTTGTTATGCTTATTCTACTACGCCTCTACAAACGTCATTAACGTCAAATGGTTGGAGTAGTGTAGGAAGTCTTAATATAAGTAACACTAGCATATCAGTAACTAGTGCAGGTATTCAAACATCTACAGTAAATGGAGGTGTTTATCCTAATGGTGGAAATCCATCAACTAGAAGAGCACTAAGCTCAACTCCGGTATATAATGATGTTGCTTTTATTTCATCATCTGCAACATTTACTTTAAGTTCAAATTCAACAAATACAGTTCAGAGTCAAGCTACAATGTTTAGTAGACAATATACTTTTAAATTTAGATCAACAGGTAGAAATTGGAAAGGAAGTAGTAATAATACAGATACATCAAACATTAATTTTTATGATTCTACATTATTTGATCAAAATTCAACAAGTGGTAGTTTAGCAGTTTATAGTAGAGCTCAAGGATATGATGCTGGTTCACAAACAGGAACAACATCATTTAGTGAAGGATTCTCAGGTGAAGATTATAGAATTAGATTTACAGCAGCTTCAATGGTTGGAACTTATGCTGGTGCCGATTTATTTACTTCAAGCACATTTACAACTATAGATGAAAATAATTCTGATATGACTATTAATGATTTACAAGTAAAACCAGGATTTTTGGTTCAAACAGGTGGATCTAATGGATATTGGATTAAACAAACTCCCACATTCAACCCAGCTACATTCCAGTTTTATGGAAGAATATTTACTAGAGCTGTAGGAACAGGAGCTGTAAGTATGACTTTAAATGTTGGTAAAACATTAGTAGAATGGAATGATGTATCAACACCAGGTGTTTCTGCAGCAATTTTATTCCAAAGTTCGGGAACAGGAGTTTACGCTACTCCTAGGATATACGATCCAGCACCATTAACTTCAAATCAAATAGCTACTAATATAGCTAATGGAACTAAAAATCCATTCCCTAGTGCTATTGATTTATATGGTAATACTGGTGGTGGTGTTTCTGGAACTAATTATACAATTCCTCTTCGTGGAGCTGATGGTATGGTTTTAGATGGAACTTCACAAGGATTTATAGTTATAATAAGATATAATGGTGATCAATCACCTGTAACAAGTATTAGTGCAACGGTTAGTTAAATGAGATAAAAGAGTATAAATGGCATTAGATAAAACAAAAAAGTCCAATAGACTATTAGCGAGTAGAAGGTATACTCACGAAACTTTAGAAAATTATCAAGAAGCATTCACTAGTGTTCTTGATATTAATAGTTCTGAGATATATACCCAAACCTCTCTTATTGCTACTGCGTCTTTGCCATTCTCAGAAAGTGGACAAGATTTATCTGTTCAATTTTCAGGTAGTAGACCAGGTGAACCAGCAGGTAATCCATCAGGGGATCCTATTTCATTATATTATAGTAGATTTAGATTAACACCTTCAAATGTTGTTAATGGTACTAAAACAGAAGTTTGGTTTTTTGTTTCATCATCAACACAAGCACAAGATTATTCAGCAATTAACCCTCAGTTATTAAAGGATGATCAACAATCACAATTTATATCACCTAAGTATTCAACAGCATCTATAGCAAATAACTTTGCAGATGATAATACTCCTGGTTATAATATTAGAATTGAAGTATTTGATGGAGCAACATTTACAGCCCAAAATGCTGCTAACTACCAATTTGATTATAGAATGGGTGTGTTGGAATTTACTACAGCAGGAGTTGCTCCTTTATCATCAAATGAGGTTTATGCTACTGTTTATCAATATATAGGAAAGACATTAGATGAAGGTGGTGGTGGAGGTGGAGGAACATCAGGTACTTCAGGAATATCAGGTACAAGTGGTTCATCAGGTACTTCAGGAATATCAGGTACAAGCGGTTCATCAGGTACTTCAGGTATAAGCGGTACTTCAGGTTCATCAGGTGATTCAGGTACTTCAGGTACAAATGGTTCATCAGGTACATCAGGTATAAGCGGTACTTCAGGTTCATCAGGTACAAGTGGTTCATCAGGTGACTCAGGTACTACAGGTACAGCAGGTTCATCAGGTGCAAGTGGCACTTCAGGTACTGCAGGATCATCAGGTATAAGCGGTACTTCAGGTTCATCAGGTACATCAGGTATAAGCGGTACTTCAGGTTCATCAGGTACATCAGGTATAAGCGGTACTTCAGGTTCATCAGGTACAAGTGGTTCATCAGGTGACTCAGGTACTACAGGTACAGCAGGTTCATCAGGTGCAAGTG
>VMHT01077674.1_pt1 | contig 10356 bp, 7 predicted proteins | sample 4693611 | NCBI WGS metagenome assembly VMHT01 (sample SAMN12280063, study PRJNA550983) | marine metagenome | isolation source: seawater sampled from same location over 5 years 0.02-0.2 micron viral filtrate | place: USA: collected off the coast of southern California halfway between the port... ...
AATATCTTGCTCTGTAAAACCGACATCATTCATTAAAAAGTTTAAATAATCAGCATTTCTTTTACTACCTCCTTGAGTTTCTACACGAATTACTCCACCTGTTTTTTTAGTTACAACGTATGCAGCGTAATCAATGTCAGTAGCAAAAGATACACGCATACCTCTATAGTTAATATCTTTTCTTTTTAAATCTTTAGGAAGTGGTGGCTCTACAGTTGTGTTTGTAGTTCCTACTTTTGTTGGCTCTACAGTAACTTGAACATTTTTTAAATCAGGTTTTTTATTAATTTCTGTAGGATTGTTTTTAACTACGTTTTCTGGAGCTATAAGAGTTTGCTTTACAGGTGTTGGAGGTTTTATATTTTCCTGAGTTATAGCGTTTTTAATCTTTTTAATATTGCCTTGTACGACAGTAGCTGCCCTAGTGTTTCCTTTTACTTTCTTTGCTAACTCATTGATAACATCATTTAATGGCCCACTTAAATTTGCAAGCCTGTTAAATATTAATTCTCCCTGCATAGATTCATCTCTTGCAGCTTTACTTGCGTCAACATCAATTACATTACCAACACTTTCTAAGGTTCCTGCTTTCTTTGCGTTAGCAGCGACACCTAATGCGTTGATTTCTGACCTTAATTGTGACCTTATAGCTATTCTGACGTTTAATATATTTTCAAAGTTAGAAGTTATAAGCTTATCGAAGCCAGGTAAAGGCAATGCGTTAGGGTCTACACCTTCGCTAACCTTTGCAAACTGAGCAATACTTGCAGCTTCTGCTGTTTTATTAGCACTCCAACCTTTTTTCTTAGCAGCTTTAGCTAAATCAAACATTACTTGATCTGGTGCATTGCTACTTCCTATAGCTGCTCCCATATCTTCTGTCATTTTTCCAGCAGCTACTTGGTCAAATAAAGAGCCTGGAAGCTTAGACAAAGGTATTGCTTTTTTCATTACAGCACCACTTGGGCTTATACCTTGCTCCATCATTTCTGCTGCACCCATCTTTGTGCTTCTCATTATTTTTGCTGCGTCAATACCTGTACCATTACCTTCTGCAATGTTTTGCATAGCACCTTTTACCTTTGCTGTTTCTGCATCTGGAGCTTCTAGGTATCTAACATTCATTGTTGGAAAGTTATTTATCTTTGCAGCTGCTAATCTGTTGTGACCATTAACCACATAAGTTTGTCCATCTACAGGGTCTTTCCACACACTTATTACACCAGCCAAATCGCTGTTATATGTAGCAATATTTCTTAGAGATCCACTTGTACCAGTTTTACTTAGCCTACCTAAATCTTTAAATTGAAATCTTTTTGGATCTACAAGAATACTATTAGTATCTATAGTCGCCATACTTTCGCTAGTAGGAGGCTGTATATCTACATTTTTAGTTGTGTCAATACCTCCTTGTAATTCTGCTATGTGCTTTGTTCTCGATATAACAGTCTTTAAGTTTTTTTCTGCTGCTTCGTATTGTCGCAATGCTTCGCCAGTACCTAGTTGTTCTTCTGATATTCCATCAGTTCTTAGTTGCGTTCCTGATGTTCCTTGAAAATCTTTTGATTTTTGTATCTTGTCTTGTTTTTCAATTATCTCTACAGCTTGATCTGCTGCTGATTTCTTTTCTCTACCTGTGAGTTTTACTATTCCTATTTCTTCTACTTGTTTATCTGTAACTGGTTTAAATGGATTTTTTACACCTCTTTCTATATCTAATTTTTTAGCTACCTTTGCTCCTTTAGTTAAATAATCTGCAAAAGCATTTACTAATATTACGCCTTCTCTTTTTGCACCACCAATCTGCTCTGCAGCACCTCCTAATAATGGGCCAGCCAAGAATGTACCTATAATTCCATTCTTTAACATAGCCTCTGCTCGGCTATCGTCTTCGTCTACTTGAAAAGCATTTACTAATTCTTTAATTTCTCCATCTGGAAGCATTGCGCTAAACATAGTTGCAGCGTTACCATCCCAAGGATCTTCTAGCGCAACATCATTTATTGCACCAGGCAACCATCCTTCTTGCGCTCCTCTAATAAACCTACCTCCTGCTCTTTGTACTATTCCTTTTGCTCCAGGAGTCTTTAATAATGCTTTTGCTTTTTCTCCCCCAATAGGTACTTGTGGTACTTTTATTCCTCTAGCTTTTAATCCTTTCGCAATAATCATAAACTGCGATATGGAAGAAATCATTTGCCCAACAAATCTTTCTGCTCCGTTCTCTGCAAACTCTGGCAATGGCTTTCCATAGAAAGGTAGAGGTGCGTCAGGCTTGTCAAAAGATGTAGGAGTTAAACCTAGCAGTCCTCTATTATCTCCTTCTTCTCTGTATTTCATTAAAGGGTTAAGACGCATTAATCCCCTATAATCATTTCCTGCTTCGTCTTCTCCCTGGAATGGATTTCTTAAACCAAATTGCAGTCCTGGAGGCGCTTCCTCTCCTGTAAATCTATTTGTTTTTCCTGCGTTATCTTGAAAACCTAAGTCAGCTAAAGTGTCATACCCTGCATCGTATATGTTTTGTATTAAATCACGACCACCTTGTGCAAGAGTTCTTCCTATAGCATCTCCAAAATCATCGTCATTATTACTTGTTTCTTGGTCTTGTACCTGTGACTCTTCTTCAACAGCTACCCCTTGAGGTAGAACATAACGCTTTCTTTCGTTACCTTCTTCGTCTTTATAAATTTCTATTGGCATGATTAATTAGAAAGTGATTTTAGAGCTTCTTGTGCTGCTGGTAGATACTTTAAGTAAGCACCTGTTCTGTAAACTGTCCATGCTTCAAAGCCTTGCATATCATAAATATACTTAGCAGCTTTAGCATTGATTAATGGATCAAACAGTTGTTCATTTGAGTTTAACCCAAATTGACCTCTACGCTCTTCTCCCATCATAAATCCAGGTCTATCTAACATATTTATTTGGAATATTCCGTAACTGTTATCATCTCCTTCTGTATTATGTGCAAGTGGTCTACCACTAGATTCTGCCATTCCTATTGCTGCCATGATTACAGCTTCATCACTTGTAAAATCAGAGGTCAAACTTATCTTTAATATGTCTGCAACTGTCTGTGTTCCCTCTGGAGGCTGATAATTATATGGATCTGTATTTCTTAACTCTCCTGCATTAGCTGCACCACCAAATAATAAGTTAACAGGTACAGCAGCAAATCTTTCTATAAATGATGGCTGCCTGGGAACAATCTCTTGTAGTGCATATTCACGATTAAATTTTTTAATATTATTTATTGGCACTTTATCTGTCATATTATGTTTGCCTAGTTGATTTATAAAAAAGGTTTCTGGATCTACTCCATTATTAATCTTACCTAAACTTCTAATTAACTTTTGAACATCTCTATCAACTTTACCGCTGGTATTCCATTCATCTAATAATTCTATAAATACATCTTCTGCAAACATTGGCTGATTGCTTTTATACATTTCCTTGAGTCGTTTTGCTTCTTGACTATCTATGCCACTCTTATAATTTCTGCCAAAATATTGGTTCTTAAAATCATTAACTGATTTAAAAGTTATTCCTACACTTGCATCTATATTTTCTGGAAGTACTAAGCCAAAATTATTATTTTGGAATAGTTTTGTTAGCTCTGCCTGTATCTCATTATCTGATTTTCCATCTTTTAATCCTTTTTGAATTATATCGCTAGACATATCAATCATCATATTCTCTGCTTTGTTAGCTGTACCCATTTCATCAAGAGTAAATTCACTTGAGCCAGAAGCAGAAGAGAAAAAGAAACCATCTTTCCCTGTCCACCTTTCCATCTCATTACTAATTAATTCATTAGCAAAATTCTGTGAAGGTTCAGCTACACCTTCTACAAGGCTGTTACTTCTGTTTATAAAATTCATACCAAAGTCTTCTGATATAGCTCCTTCATTAGTTAGTCGTGTAACTTTTTCTCTAAACTTAATTGCTAATCTTGGATTTTGAAATATCTGCCTAAACTCTTTTCTTAAGTCATTTTTTAGTTGTGTTCTTTCTGCGCCAAAAAATAAGGAATCGTTAGTTTTTTGTAGTTTGTTTGCATACTCAAGAACTTTAGCTTGATGTTCTAATGGTACGTTTGCAATAATTGTTTCTTTTAACTCTTGATACTTTTCATTAGCTTTTCTTAATTCAAGACCTACTTTTGGATCTGCAAAACCATCTTCTGATTCTCCTGCCATTTTATCTATATCTTTATACAAAGGAAGTATGTCTTTTGTAAAACCATCTGTAATAGCTTGATTGCCTTTTTGCTCTTGCGAAGTCTTATTGAGTTTTTTGTATTCCCCTAATGCTTTTGTATATGCAGTTTGCGTATTTATTAACCATCCAGGAGCTTGTGTCTTGTACCATTTTAAGTTTTCATTTATAGTTTCTTCTTTAGTTTCCTTGTCAGTTATTATTCTGTCTTCTTTCTTTCCTGTCATTAACTTTTCCCAAGGAGCAAAAGCTTCTTCTGCTTCTAAGAATTTATTGTTCTGCAATCCATGTAGCAAAAGTTTTTGATTCCATTGAACTAATATCTTTTTAATAAATTCATCTCTATCTTCTTTAGTTCTATACAGCTGCATAAACCTAGAATCATCTAAGATAGCATTTAATTTTGTAACTACATCGTCTGGGCTATTCCCTCCTATGTGTATCCCTGCTAAAGCATCAACGTGTACTAACGACTCATCCTCATAAACAGTTTTGTTGTATTGTATAACTGCTTTTTCTTGTCTATTAATGTCGTTTGCATAAGAAGACAGCACAGTAGCAGACACTTCTTTCCCTTCTGCTTCTGTTAGAGGTATTATATTTCCGTTATTATCTCCATATACAGTATTTTTTCTCCACTCCAGGTATAAAGGATCATCTGGCCTTAATGACTCCAAAGGTACTTCTTGCCCTCCTGGAGTTAAGACCATTGCACCAGTAGCTTTACTAGATAAGGTTGCAGCGTTAGCTTGTATGTTTATTACCCTGTTCTGCGACTGTAAGTGAGGTACAAGTATATTGTTTCTTGAATCTATATAGTTAAGATTTTGCTCGGCTGCTTTCTTTTGCTCAATAGTTGAATTTGCATCTTCAACTATCTTTTGCAAATCTTGTCTGGTATCTTGCAATATTTCCACAGAAGATTTTTTACTACCAAAGTTTTGTAGTGCAAGGCTTTTGCTGTAATCTTTTGCTTTTGTATCTATTTGTTTTGTTCTTTTAGCTAAAGTACCAGCTGTAGTTTGCAGATTACTGTTAAATTGACCAAGAGAATTAGCAATATTCTGTAAATCCTTAGAATTATCCATACCTATGCTGCTGTCAAAAAACTTTCCTAACTGCAAGCTAGGTACGTTCATCCTTTCTACTTGCTGATAGGTGTCAATAATTGGAGCAGCTGGCTTTATTCCTGGAGGAGTAAGACCCTTAGTAGTGATAGTCGAGTCAACACCATACTGACTTAGTAATCTTCTTGAAGTCTTACGGCTACTATCGCCTGTAGATTTTCCTAGTGAAATTGCCATTATTGAGTAGCGATTGAATAGTTAACACCAGCATTTACACCACTCATAATGCCAGCACCGATAGAGAATGGACTTAAACTTACCTTAGGTCTAGGTACAGGTTTCATAGGATCAAGAATAGTTTTCTTTAAGTATGGAGATATGCTTGCAATTCTGCTTGCTCGTTCAGTTATAAATCCTACTTTCTCCGTTTGAGTACCAGCCGTAGAAAAAGCTAAGTTAGTGTCGGTGTAGTAGTCAAACTTGCCTAGCTCTCTGTTTACATCTGCAAGCATATTGGCAACATTAGCTCCTGCTCTACCTGTCGCCAGTATTGTACCTTTTTGTTCTTTAGCTTCTAACTGTGCTTCTCTTGTTTCTTGCGCTGACTTCTGCTGCATCTGTCTTATCTGTTGATTAGCCTGGTTCATTTTATTTGCTTCTGCTATTAACGCTAACTCTTCATTCTGAAACATCTGATCGTTTCTTAGTGTCTCTTGGTTAGCTTCAAAGTTTCTTTGATTCTGAGCAGAGAGAGTATTGTACTCGTATTGAAACTGGTCAGATAAATTAGCTGCTTCTATCGCTCTGTTCTGTGCAGCGTTCTGAGCAATAGCTTGACCTATGCTCATAATTCCACTAAAGATACCAATAGCAACAGCGGTACACATAATTAAATCTTTACAAATTCGTAGAATGGTCGACCTTCATACCCAAATATTTCATGTTTTTTTATTATGGTAAACCCCATAAACTTTAACCATCGAAGATGTACTGTGTTTCGTGCATCAATGTAATTAAACAAAACAGGAAACTCTTTGTGTAATTTTTTTAATTCTATCCTAGATTGCCTTAAAAACTCACGTTTGTCTCTAGTATCTTCAAGCATATCTTTACAACCTAGCATCCAAACTTGTCCAGAATTGTTAGGTTGCTTTGTTATTCCCCACATTCCCATAGGCTTACCATGCCTACTAATCATAGTCATACAAGGGTTACTCGTAAAGAAACACTCAAATAAAGATTGTATGGGTGATGCTCCAGAATGTGCAAAACATTCCTCTATATCTTCTTTCCTCATGTGTGTTCCTACATAGGAAACATCGTCTATATTAGCTGGCCTTTGATACGCCTTTATAATCTTGACGCTCGTTCCTGATACCATCCTTCCCATTCAGCTGACTGTACCCTACAGGGTAGCGGAGAATCGCTAAAGAGTACAATTTTTGCTTCAATGTTTTGTGCCATTACAGGAACTCTAAACTTCCCTGTAGCTAAAGAAGGCGTACCTATAGGGAATTGACCACTACCTATCTTGTAACCATTGAAAGGATAAGTTTGTTCATCTCTTTGTGATGGCGTAATCTTTACACTAAAGTTAGAAGTCTCATCAAACACAATACTCCAAGTACGCAACTGTAATCTTGGGCCAGCAAGCACAGCCAATCCTCCTCCTGGAGGTGTTTCTTTTAGATATGGTGTAGAGAACTGGTAAGTCATGTTATATATTTCTCCTACAAAAAACTTTGCACTACTTAAATCTCCAGGCACAGTCATAGTTCCATTACCACTAGACCCACCTGTAAGAGTTTCAGCTGTAGCTTTTATAACTTGGCCGTGAGCAATAGTATTGCTTGAATCAAATCTACCTACTACTGCCATTGTTCCTGTATTAGCCATAGGGTAAGGCAATGTAATAACAGTCTGAACTCCTAATGCACCTGAGTTAATAAGGGATGTAGAGCAAGTAGCTTCAGTAGTTTTTCTATCTAGTAGGATCTCAAATTCAGTACCACTATCTACCGCTTCTGGTCTTAGTTGTGTCTTTTCTAGATATACTCCATCTGAGTATTCAACTATTGTGTATAGGTCGCTGTCGAGAACACTACCTCCTAACAAACTCTTGTTTGCTGCTACTTCCCAATAAGACCAGGATGATTGCAGCTTCTGGTCATCGTCAAAGAAAAACTTGTAGAGGTAAATCCTTCGAGGCTGATCCTTGCTTATCATTGTTATCACTTCTTCTGATACAGAAGGAGACATACTGACTAGATTGTCAGGCACAAATCTAGGTACGGAAGATGTTACTTCTTCTGACAAAGGTATTGGGCCACTAGCATCAGGTAGGAAGTATTCTCGTAAACCATTAAAGTCTCCCTTTGGTATTCCAAAGTAAACAGTACGACCTACACCTATAGGGTCAACTGTATCGACAATATCAAATGTAGTTATAGCTGTTACTGTTGCCGTCTTAGGAGTAAGAGATGTACCTATAGATGTAGACCCTGTATCCAATCTAAACTGACCATGTAAACTGAAGAGTAATAAAGTATTAGCAAAAGCTAGGCTACTGTTTAAGAAGTTAACTGACGTACCACCAGAACTAATATCAATAGGATCAGAGTCTAGAGATGTCTGTACTGTCTCAGGAAAAAACCTTTCAAAAGCGTCAGCCCCTGACAGTATTACATTCTCATCAGCCAGGAATACAAGTCTGTTTCTGAATAGGTTAATGTTCTTTATCTGACTACCAACAAACGTAGGGTTAGGCGCAGTTGTATAGTCTCCAGCTACTCGACCTGTGTAGTTAAACTGTGCAAACGTAAATGTACCATTAGCATTTCTAACTAATGTATGTGGCATTGTTGACTTATCAAACAGGTAATTAATATTAGGTGCGACAGTCTCTCTCCATACTCCTGGGCCAAACCCACTTCCAGCTGTAGCTTCAAACTTTACATAGTAATCATCGAAGGCTGTAGCAGCTGAACCCTGGATCTTAACTGTGAAGTTATGCTCTGCGATAGTAGGCAAGTCAGTAATACTATCTACTGTTCCTTTAATTGTTGACGTTGCAGTAGCAGTCTTAGTGTCACTACTTTCTAGCGTATAATCCCCTCCGTCATCCTTTGTGATTCTAATTATGTAGTCAGTATTGGTTACAGTAAATCCAGAAATAGTATTTAATTGAGTAGCTAAGTCGTTAGCAATAGTCACAGTATCAGGTGCAGATCCAGAAGAGTTACCTGTAGTTACGCTCTTCTCCGTACCTCCTAACTTAACTCTGTATGTAGTAGAGAAGTCAGCAGATTTTATAAACACCATTGATTTTGTACCCCAGTTATAGGAGTTGTTGCTTGTGTCCATAGCAACTGTCTTCTCTCTGTTGACTATGAAAGTAAAGTCAGCAATAGAAGCAACCCTAAATGTAGAACTAGGCTCTCCTGTTATATCTAAATAAGCTGTGCCATTCGGTGTAGATACTGTCTGTGCATTGCCATCTAAATCAAATACTTTGATTGCATTATCCTGGATAACAATTAAATATCTTATAACTCCATCTCTATCAACGATGTGTGTAAAGGGCCTACCAGAACCAGCTGATCCTGCAAACAACTTTTTAATGTGTTGCATCGGTGGCCTTTTCTTTAACCCTTCTACAGGGCTAGGCATACAGTTAATAACTTCTTCTGCTTGGGATGCTAAACGTAGTGCAGCTGGTTGCTGACTTACTCCATTAATAAGATTAGGAATAGAGCTACTAATTAATGGCATGGTTAACGCTCAAGTGTACGAGAAGGTAAGTAAGTATTGATAGGGCTTGTTCTGTTTAGATGGCCTCTTAACATACTGTGTTCTGTCTTAGTAGTTTCCTCTTCCAGGAAAGCACTTCGAGCCTCCAGTTCTTGTGTCAAGTTTAACTTAGTTAAATCAGCAGAACCAATAATCGCTTCTTGTAATTGTCTTCCTGCCTTAATAGTTATATATTGCCGTGCGTGTTCGGGGAGTAAATCCCACTCAAGGATGGTTGTCATATCAACTATTAAATCAGACACAAATGTATATCTATTATTTCTTCTGTCGTATAACTTGTCTCCTCGTTGCACTACATCTATATCTGGGTACTCCAAGTTATCAACTACAACTCGACTTACATTACTCGATAACTCTATCTCGTTAGTCGATGTCCGTTCCAGTTTCTTTTCTAGGTCTGTATTAAACGACCAACCTTCTGATTGCAATGTCCTACTTACATCATTCAATGTATCTTCTGCTTGCTTTGCCAATCCAAATTGACCTTGCAAACTGTTAACAGGTGCTTCTCCAAGCATTTGTAGAACTCTGTTAACTGCTTCTAGAAAGCTGGTGCGGTTAAGTGCCATTACTTCTTCTTCCTTTTCTTAGCAGTCTTTGCTGATCTCTTAAAGTTAGCAGCAGTAGGTGCGCCCTTTGCTCCAGGCTTACGCATCTTCTCTCCACTACCAGCTTTTATTCTCTTACGCTTTGCGTGTATGTTTGCGTAGAGTCCTTTCTTTTTTGCCATAGTTAACACTTCCATTTACGAAGGGCTTTGTTGATCCTGCTCTTGGGATTCCTAGCAGTTTTGCTAGATGTTCTTTTCTTCTTCATCCCTTCCATCCTGGCGCAAAAAGATTTTTTTCTTTTACCGCCTCCAGGTTGAGGTGCTTTCAGATTAGAACCAGTTGCTTTATTTATCTTTCTCCTACCAGCAGCTGTTAAACCGCCTGACCTACTCTTATGTTTGCCCATCTTGAGGCGTACATTTTTCTTAGTAGCCATTTACTTTTTCTTTTTCTTTTTCTTTTTAGGAGGTCTGCCTACCTTAGTACCATAAGTACCTTTGCCATAAGGAGCCATAAGAATAAAGGGGGTTGTGTTACCCCCTTATATTAACGGCTTATGAGTTAGCTGCATAGAGTTCGATTGAACAGTCTGGGCGAAGTACGCCTGTTCCGTGAACCATGCTTCCAACAAGGAATGTTCCCTGGTATAAAGCGTGGACATCTGCTCCTGTCTGCTCCATCTTAAGATCCATCAACTTAACTGTACC
>VMHT01123472.1_pt1 | contig 10356 bp, 14 predicted proteins | sample 4693611 | NCBI WGS metagenome assembly VMHT01 (sample SAMN12280063, study PRJNA550983) | marine metagenome | isolation source: seawater sampled from same location over 5 years 0.02-0.2 micron viral filtrate | place: USA: collected off the coast of southern California halfway between the port... ...
AGTGGCAAACCTTGCGAGTCCCGCGCTATTCTCTTCCGTTGGAATCAAGAATATTACTTAGCGTAAAAACGTCAAACCAATCTTTTTTACATTTCATGCACTCAACCTCCACCTCAATGACCCCTTGCAGTCGATCGTATTGAACAAGTTCTGATTTCATTGAACGACTGCCGCAGAATGGACAACGACTGCCGCCATCCTGCAGATAGGTGTCTCGCTGCTTACGTGTGATCTGTCCCATCACTTCAACTCCTCCATTTCGATCAACGGCTTATTGCCATCACAAACAGGCATGCCCAACACAGCAGGATCAGCAGGAACCTCACCGTGGATCGCATGCCGCCAGCGTGCTGAACCAATCGAAGTCTTGCCGGTGAAATGCTTAGCAATCATCTGAGCAGCAATCTCTAATGTCGGCTTGAACGGATCGCCGTCTACAGCCATGGTCGCCGTCATAGGCAGCGTCGTGTCTTGACCGTTGTGGAAGCGAACCATCCGCCACAGGAACCAGGCCCGTGGATCTTCTGGCCTCTTGCTGCGGACTGTACGAGGTTTACGACCTTTGATCGCCTCGCAAAGCTGTTTCAGGTCTGGTGACTCGAAGGTACCGCGACCATCGCAGCAGCTACAGACACGCATGGTGCCATCGTTGCGCCAGTGCTGGATTTCGCCTGCTCCGTGGCAGTTAGTGCAATTGAGAGTAGAAAGTGACATGATCAGATTTCCTCCATACAATCAGGCATGAATGCGACACATTCACGAACAAGATCTGGGTTTTTTAGTGCTTGCAAATGTTCGCGAGTACCCGTTGTGTCCTCGCCGACCTCTTTAGCGCAATCGATGTAAGAATCCATCAAAATGTTGCGCTGTTTTTTTGTGATGTAAGTTGAAGTCATAATTAAGAAAAAAAGTTAATAAGATTTTTAGAGAGAATGCTCTGGGATGCCTAACATCACACGGACTAATTCGCGATCTCTAGAATCACCGCCACAGTAGATAGAGCATTGAGAGTAAAGTCTGCAATGGCGTGATAGATTTCTGTGAGTTAATCCCTGCAGAGGGTAAAGGCCATCAGGCCCGTAAAATGACCAGCAATAGTCAACAAATGTTTTCAATTCTGCGGGTGAGATTTTATTAGAGGCCATAATTAAAAAGTAAAGGTAAAGTCGCTCGGAAGCGGCTGCCCCAGAACAATAAGACCTGAGTGCAGAACATCCAGCTTTAGCTATGCCACTTTACCGATTGGCACTCAATGCTTCACAAGCAGCCTGGACCCCACGATCGCAATCAGTTTGAGTCATAGACTCCAACGTCTGCACGAGACACGTCCAAAGCAGAAACGAAAATCCAACGGCAAAACATACGCTCGCTAATGGAGCTAAAAATGTATGTAAAACCGGGTGCCTCCAGGTCCTCATTCTGTTTCCTCGCAGGTCTCCGAGTCGATTGAAACCTTCAAAATCGATGGCGGAAAGCCCGCCACCATGTTCTGCTGAATCAATGGGCCTTCAAACCCTTCAGGAACCGAAGAAGACTGCACCGCAAGCAAGCCATCGAGAACATCCACTAGGTGGTTACGTGATGCCTTACGCAACAGCTTTTTAATTTTGACAATGTCGTCCCAATTAACCGACAGGTAATGATCGACATTCATGCCTCTTTGGAGCATGTGCATTGTTGCCTTTTCTAGATCGGTCATGACTCGTTGAGTTGATAGTTTCTGTGGCCAAACCTTTGAGAGCCATCTCCAGCTCGATATGGGTAGACACGTTTGTAAGTCGTTGCCATGCAATGGTTTGACCACGGGCATCTGACAAGAACAGTGTCACCGCGAAGCACCGCTTCTTTTTCAGCAGTGCTTAGGAATGCAACGTATCTGAACCGGTCAGAACCTTTCCCTTTTGGGATGCCGGTTTCGGAAATGATTGGTGGGGTGATCACTGTGCAGCCTCCTGCTCCTTTTTGGCAGCCTTGATCTTGTTCCAAGTGTTGACCAGCTCATGGCGACGTGCCTGGCGATCAGACTTGGCAACGTGCAATTTATCGGTTGCTTCAGTCCAAGACTTAAACGCCTCTCCTGCGACAACCATTGCCTCACGCTTCATTCGCTGCATAAGCATCTCGCCTACATCCAAATACTCGGCCTTAAGGTCGGTTTCAAGAGAAGACTCTTTTTCGTAGGAGCAATCAAAACCAGCTGCATTAAGGGCCTCTTCGCAGGCTTTCCATTTTTCGTAATCACAAGCGGCGCTGTTACCGACCTGATCGTGGTCATTAACAATTTTTGTCAGCCTGTCAACCTCAGCGTCGATACGTGAATAGTCAGGGTCAGCCTTGAGGAACTCCTCTAAACGTGCGTAGTCGTCAGCGAAAGACATGGTGGTAGCGAAAAATAATGGGTAATGCCGAAGCATGTGTAAAGCCTACAGGCTATCGGCTGCTCGTCAACACTCGCAGGTGAGCAATACTGCGACTTTATCGAGGATGCCCTTCTTTACGCCAAACTCTGATCGAGTTTGACCGTCAGTGCGCTTGCTGCCGCGATCCATATAACAAAAGGCAGAAGCCTCTAACGAGACTTCAAGAGTCCCCCAGATGTGATCGCATGCATGGCACTGCCGACGGCGTGACACAACGTTGCCTGTTGTGTGGCGAGATTCCAGGACTCTGATGAGGCTGGCATTGCATTTTGGGCACCTCACTTCTTCATCGCCAGAGCCCAGCAAGGATATCTGTCCGTGACACCAAGTTCACGCTGCAGGTCATGCGACAAAATCTTGACCACGATGCCATCGGTAGGCAGTGAATCAAACAGGTCGCCAGCTTCCCATCGTCGGTGCAGGGCTATAACCTCACTGTCGCGGGTGCAGACCAGTGCATCAGGCACGATAAAGCGCCACTTAGACATTGTCTGTAGTGACGCCAGCTCATCGCCCTTGGCGTCGACAAGCGTGTAAGCCATAAACGCCAAGCCATCGCCATTAGGTTTTTTATTGAGGCTTTTGGCGGCATTCTGCTGTGACTTCTCAACTCCAACGTCATATAACTCGCCATTGACCTGCACAATGCCAGAAGCCTTAATGGTTCTAGGCACAGACTCGACAAGATCGATCGCAGGCATCGCGCTACGACCTGACCTTGTCCAGGCAGCCGCGAGTCTTCCGTTGACATAACGCAGGGCAACAGCACAGCCATCGACCTTTGGTTCGACAACAAAAGCTATGTCAGCAGGTAGGCGATAGCGCCAGTCTTCAAAGAGTTCATTGTTGAGACTCAGCAGCGCAGTACCGCCGCCAGGGACTTGCAACTCAGGCGCGTGAGGGGCAACAGACCTGAGCTGTGCCTCTAGCCGGTCAAACTCCTCATCTGACATTGACGGTGAGCCTGATCGGTAAGCAGCATCTGCTTTACGCCATTCGGCGCGAAGTGAGGCGACAGACATCTGGGTAAGCAGTATCGGTAAGTCCTCATAATAGTCGATGCTGTCCAATGCGTCTACCTACTCGCCATTGCGCGTGCAAGTGATTTTTGAAGGATGCTCGGTAGATGCTTCTTCGCAGTCTCTTTTACAAACTTCTCATATGGCAACACTGGCGAGAGCGTCGGTGGATTGTCGATAAGGCTGAAAAGCCTAATAAAACTGCTGCCCTTGACTCGATAAATCGCATCGCCCTTTTCCTGAAGACCACCTCTTTTCTTACTTTTAGACTTCTTGCTTACGACTACAAGACGACCACCATCAAAGCTTTTGTTCTTGCCAGACAACGAATTAGTAATTTGGGACGCATAGCTGCGCTTGATGTCGGCATATTGGTTCAACTTGCCGAGGGATCGCAGGTTCACATGAGCAGGAACTCCAAACATTCCATCAGATGCTTTGTAAATTGAAGCCTGAAGCTTGGTGTATTTCGGTTCGCCCCCATAAAAGGCTGGATATAAATATTCGTTTTGCTTTTGGCTGTTTCTAACGTTTATCTTCAGAGTCATCCCTTCTACGTCATATCTCATTGCCCTTAAGGTGGGTGGTACTGGTTGTCCTATCCCATCAGGCTTATCGAGAGTCTTCTTCATCTCCGCAGGCAAGAGTTCTTTAGTTACTAAAAACCCATACTGCTTAAGGGCTTGCTTGGCGGCGAAGGGGACTTGAGTCTTCTGGATGATGTCGAGTTTGCCGATAAGTTCTTCTACGTCAAATTTGATGTCCATTACCGATACATCGCAAGTCCTTAATCCGCATGTTAGCGAGTCCTCGTTGGTGAGATTGAGGCGAGAAGCCTGCCCAACCTGCCCAACCTGCCCAACCTTTTCTTAGGAGTTACCTAAAACGCCCCATATGCCCTGTTTTCTCCCCTCCCTACCCCCTTAAATAAAAAATGATCTTTATAGGTAATTAGGTTAGGACAGGTTCGCCATCCAGTCATAGCAGCAGGTCTGCTCACCCGTAGGTTAGGACAGAGGTTGGGCAGAGGTTAGGACACTTCTGAGACTCACGAGTCCTGCGGTGAGTCTTTGGAGTAGACCCATTTGCGACCGTTTGGCCCATTAATTCGCTTTTTGGAGTAACCCAGCTCACGCAATATTGATGCAACCTGCATCTGATCCCATCTGGTCTGGCGCTCAACCGGTTTGCCGACGGCATCAGTGAGAAGTAATTCAGCGGTGACATATTCAAAGCGATGTTGAGGATTAGCAAGCCAAGTCTCAATCGGTTCACGCCATGGGTTATCCAATGTGTAATTCATGTTCTCCTTGTAAACCTGCTCTTCTTGTTCAATCGTGAGAGCTGAAGGTTCATCGTTGCGATAGGCATGGACTGCAGCAGCCCAGATCGCGTCGACCTCTTTCAGCAGGCCATCGACATCAATTGCATTTTTATGGGTTGCGATAACTGGGATCACCCAAAAACGTCTATTTCCAGTGTCATCAACAAGGAAACCATCGGTGCGGTTAGTAGAACCGACAATTATTCCCCGTCTTGGGAAGGCTTCTGTTGTCTTGCCGTATGGGACACGAAAGAGGTCTGTTGATTGGGACAGGAATGACTTGATCTGACCTGCATGGCGTTTGTTAGTGACTTGATCAAGCTCAGCCCATTCCATGATCCAGCTGCGGTGGAGCACCATGAGATCGTCTTTGGATTGACAGTCGCGAAGGGCGTCAGAGAAGAAGTGCCCACCGAGTGCTTTCCAGAACGATGATTTACGAGCACCCTGCTCACCCATGAGGACACAAGCGTTGTCATGCTTGCAGCCGGGTTCAAAAACACGTCTCACCGCTGCGATGAGAGTGCATTTGATCATGTGGTCGTAGAGGGTCGGCTCCGGGAGGCTTGCCTCGTGAGTTCTTAGATATGTGGTTGCGAGTCTGTCGATGTAGGCAGGGGTGTCAACTGTTAGGGCGCAATGCTTGAGATAATCCTTGACGGGGTCATATTCGTTTTCATGCGCGACCTGGATGACGCAATCGATTGCGACTTCTTTTGAGATCTTGCAGCCCTGTTCCGAAAGCTTGAGATAGAAGCGTTCGAGACCTTGAAGGACAGTAGCTTCTTGTTCAATCTGCTGGGTAAAGACGTTGTAGCGCAGCTGCTCCTTGCCTCTTCGAAGCCCTTGCAAAAGCTCTGGAGCTTCAATCTTGCGTAACTTCTCACCTGATGGCTCTATCTCAGTACCTGAAAGGACTTGGGAAACAGCAGCAATATTTGCCTCTGGATCGTTTGCTGGCTTTGGTGGTCTCCAGCCAAAATGCTTAGCCCAGTACCAGAAAGTTCCGGCAGTGACCTTTTCGCCGCCTGAGTTGGCGATTTGATGCAGACCTTTCCAACTTGGAGAGTTGGATTGCATGAGCTGGATGGCCTCGTCTTTGTTTGAGCCAGCGTCCTCGCATGCTTTGACAAGACCCCAGAAGAGGTTTCGATAAATGTGATAGGTGCCAGTCCCGGCCTTGCGTGCGGGAACTTTGTCTAGGGCTTCGCGAACGATTTCAAGGGAACGGGGTTCGTAATCGGAGTAACGATTTGCCTCGACCATACGGTCGTGGATCTTCTGAGAAGGGAGTGCCTTTTCAATTTGAGCAGCGGTGTATGTCTTATCTGATGTATGGATGATGGATGTAACTCCACCAGGGTTGCCATCGGCATCAAGGTGATAAGTGCCAGGCAAACGCATGACACGGGATGGATTCTTAAGAGATCGATCAGCGTCAGCGTGATCTAAGAGTCTGGTTTGAAGTGATTTCCAGGTGTCAACGGGTATTGGCTCAGCAAAAAGCCAGTAATTATGGATTGATTTGCCGCCAGTGTCGATTTGGAATGAGGGTTCTGGAAGCTGTAGATCTTTCCATGCATCGATCTGCCATTCTTTCGGGCGATCGTCCCACTCGCAAAAGACAGCGCGACAGGCTGTGATTTCAGAATCATTATCGCCACCGTCATTGATGACGGCGTACACACCACGGCCTTCCTCTTGCCAGGCTTTGACGGTTTCAGGTTTGGCGCTGCCCTTACGACCGGAGTCAGAAGACTTGAATGGATGACCCGATGGGTAAAAGGCTCTGAGACGGAGGGTGTCTTTGCTTTTGCCGAGGAGTTTTACGAAGTCGCGAGTCTGTGCGAAGTCGAGCTTCGCGGGTAAAGGTGGCATAGGTAAGAGGCGCTAGCGCCTTGAATCAAGGGGAAATAATGCGGATAGCGTCTTCTGGTGATCGAGCGACCCCAGCGATAGCACCAGCAGTTTTTACAGTATGTAGCCAGCTTTGCTGGGGAGTAGTGAGACGACCGTTAGGAGTCTTCACTTCCAAGCTGACGAATTGAGCAATGCGCTGGCCCACCATATCTGGCGTGATGGTAATTGTCTTGAAGCCAACTAGATCAGCCGAGCCCTTAGCGAGCCCGAACTGAACGGGTCGACCAGTCCGGGGATCAGGGAGCTGGCCGACTTGGTTTCTAAATAAGCGCACATCTGGGTCTGTGCCAAGTGCGAGACGAATCCGCTGCTGGATATTGGTCTCGATGTTGGCCATGCATAAAGGATAGTTGCCCTTAAGGGGATGACCTCCTTAGCTCAGCTTCGACCACCTCCCGCACCCAAGCGGTTACGGGAATATCACGAGCTTTAGCTGCAGCTTTTGCTTGCTCGTATAGCTCCGACTTCATGGTCACTGCCATGAACTTACGTTTAGTTGCTGCCATCGTTGAGCAGTGCAGTAAGGGCGTTGACGAGTTGAGCAGCGCGGGCCTTGCCCAAGCGTTTGACGATGCGCCGCGCGACATCAGCGGGATCACCATCGATACCAAGGCCAGCGGCGATGGTGTTTCTCTTTTTGAGTCCACAATCGATGAGAGCACGGTGAACGGATTTTTCGCCGGCGATGGTGAGGGTGTATTGCTCGGTAACGCTGTCCGGATTGGTGCCTGACTCTTTACAGAGAGCAGCATCGCTCGAGTAACGGCGAAGCTTGCGAAGGCCAGCGGCTGCGCTGTTGCCGGCAGGTCGTTGATTAGATCTGTGTACATTGTCCACGGATTTCTTGGGGCCGGGGGTGCCGACGCCTTGCAGCTCATCCAGCTGATCAACGACATTAGTCCAGCCAGGAACGCCAGCCTGCTGGTTGGCGGCTGCAACTTTTTTCAGCTTTGGCAGCAGTGCCGGTTCAGCCTGAGCCAGCTTCACCGTGCAATCGGGCGCTGAATCCACATCCATCGGCTGAGTGATGTATTCAGCGATCAAATGAACTTGGGAGCCAAGGCCGCCTCGAGCCGGGCTATGGGTGGCCCAATCGGTGAAACAGTCGAACTCAGCGACACGCTTGGTATTAGTGCCAGGATCGAGAAACTCAACTTGCTTCCACCCATCGCTGGCAATAAAATTGGCCAGAACGCTTGGGAGTTTGAAAGTCTGCCCCTTGCGGAGCATTTCATACATGGACTGAGCCGCGATGCCGTTTAGAACGGCTTGAGTTTGATCAGCCATTGAGCAGATCCTCGTCAATTTTATCCTCGGTGAGTTTTATTAGCTGATTTTTCAGCCAATCAATTTTGGAAGTCATGTCACCAATAGTTGTGTTCTCTGCTTTTCTCCCACCCAGCCGGATCCAGCGTTTATTGATATTCATATAGATGTTTTGACGGCGTGCGTCGTCATCTGCCCAAAGCTCCTTGCGAGCGATAGTCATCCCAAGTCGATTCACCAGGCCTTTGGCCTCTTTTTTTAGGGCCTCAAGTTGATCTGAAACGGTCATAACCTCTAAATCTGCTGTGGCCAAGCCTGTCTGCGTAGCGACTTTTTCTTGCTTAAGCTCACTGCCCCGTGCTTCAGCGATAGCCTTGTCATGGACGAACTGCTCAGGGCTCATGTGCTTGAGCATCGCGATATAAACATCTACCGGGATAGGGATTTTTGCCGCCTTCTCCTCCAAACGATTTAGAACCTGGGGATCCCAAAACTCACCACGAAGCAATGCATCTAGTTGCTCACCACCAGCACCAAGCAACTCACGCTCTGACTGAATCAGTCCTTGTGGCTTTGATTGAAACGATGGGCAGTCTGGAGTGCTGACGCAATTTCCACAGCCAAAGTGCATGGGCTGATCTCCGCAAATAGAACACGGCTTTGTTTTTTTAACCTCAAGGATCAGGCGAATGTCTTCTTCAATTTCTTTCGCGTATTTAACTAGCTCAACGGGATCATCCTTGTCATGAACATCAGACCCTTGGGCCGGCATATACATGTGCGCCATTTGATCATGCAGTGGGGTGATTAAGCGCTCACCGATAGTGGTGTGTTCCCAGCGAATGATGCGGCCAAGGATCTGCAGGAAAAGCAGGTGGGTTCGCTTGTTAGTCAGCCAAACGCAAATGCGAAGGCGTTTAATGTCAACGCCTTCTGAAACCTGCTGTACCGCGACAATCCATTTTTTAGGTGAGTCGTGTCGACGGAACTGCTCAATTTTCCGCGCACTAGACGGACCTTCGGCATCTTGATAGACGATCTCTGGCTTAACACCAAGCTCACGCCGCATGTAATCAGCGACCTGCTCTGCGTGATTTTGCGTCTTACAAACAACTAAGCCTCCAGCGTGGCCATGTTCTTGACGGATACGATCTAAATGCTCAACAGCATCACGGAGCATGTTGCGAGCGAGCTTGAATTTGGGCTCAGTCGCTGCATCGAAGCGAATGGATCGAAGGCGTTTGATGAAATGGCTAAGGTTGTTGGAATGATCTTCTTCGTATTCAGCAGCAAGATTGTCCGAGAGGGTGTGAGCGTATTTTTCCCCTTCGCAAGCCCACTCAATAGGCTCGTCTGGGGAAGCGTCGTAGAGGTGAAATTGAGCAGTACGAACGACACGCTCTTTTGATGGTTTGCCGTTTGAGTCGGCTAAAGCATCTCGGTAGGCGTAAGAATAGTCAGGAATAAGCTCAATTTCGCCGTCACCTAGTTCTTTGTAGTTGACAAACTTGAGTTCGGAGCGGTCAGAACGAAAAGGTGTCCCGGTGCAAAACAACTTAAATCGGCAACCACCTAAAGATCGTTCAATGTCTTCGCCCCAGCTGTTGTTGTTAGAGGGGTGATGAAATTCATCAACACATAGAAGGACTTTCCCGTGGCGGCGCGTAACTGAAGATTCTTGACGGTTCCGCAGGGATTGAATCGTGACAACTTCCCCATGAAACTGACTATCAGCACCATAAGAATCGCTCCGCAGGTCCATTTTAAAAAGCCTTTTTGCTTCTCTGGCGACCTGATTGCAAAGGGGAGCTGCGGGAACAACAAATACAGCCCATTCGATAAGGCCAGTAGAGAGCAGCCACTGAGCAGCTGAGAGCATTGCAACAGTTTTGCCAGCGCCTGGTGTGGCGTAGAGCAAGAACCCTTCGAGGGGTTTATTGGCCATCTCTGGGGCTTTTTGAGTAAAGCGCTCGAGGAATTCAGATTGCCAACGACGTGGCGTCGTGTTGACGAAATAGGGAGCAAGATCCATTTGGTTTGATTTGTGAACGTTGCAAGTTGGACAAAGTGCTTGAGCATTACGAAGCACGGTTTGACCGCCTAATGAATGCGGCCAGATGTGATCGCAATGAAAGGTGCGGTAATGCAGAGGAACATCGCAGGATTCACATCGCCGATTAGCAATAATCCAGATCCTTTGACGTTGCCAAGAGCTAAACCAACGCTGCCTGTCTAACAACGGCTGGAAAACGCGATGGCAAAAAAATCAAAAGCAGGCATAGATTGATCCCAAGCAATGCTTGGGGCGACAGGTCGTCTGGCATTGGCCAGGAGCGGCGGTGCTAGTGACACCGTTGTTCCGCTTTAAAATATATAGCGCAAGTGAGAATGTGTCAATATTTCCTCC
>VMHT01057483.1_pt1 | contig 10355 bp, 14 predicted proteins | sample 4693611 | NCBI WGS metagenome assembly VMHT01 (sample SAMN12280063, study PRJNA550983) | marine metagenome | isolation source: seawater sampled from same location over 5 years 0.02-0.2 micron viral filtrate | place: USA: collected off the coast of southern California halfway between the port... ...
CGGAACGGGACTAGCACTTTTATCTTCAAAGAACTTGTCTATCGCCAAGGCTCCTATTCCCTTTCCTCTACTGTCTGGGCGGATATATATCGCCCCAGCGCGCCAGCCTCCATCTTCTTCCCGAGGAGTCATAAAACCAACTAGTTCGCCATCCAGATAAATCCCTGCTCTTTGACGGTCCTCTTGTGGATAGACAAAACCGCCGATCTCGGGGTCGTTGTCAGCAAGAGCTAAAAGATCTTGAGGGATAACATCTGGGAACCTTAACTCAACCGGTTGCGACTGTTCGACTAAGAACTTCCGCCAATTTTCAAGTAGGAGTTTCATTGTGGCACTTCTTCCACGACGCCATTTAAAATAATGCCACTTAGTGGTTTAAAGTTTTCTTCTGGTATTTTACTTGAATGCTCGGGCTTCCCGCCGACAGCGCGATTTACGGCCACAGTAACATGCGGAAATGCTCTTTCCTTGTGTACACCCCTAGGGGCGCTTACTTTGACAGCCATAGCCCTCTCATCTTGACCGACAGCTACAACTGGAAGCTCAATGTCATCTCCTGCAGAATATGATTCCGAAAAATCGTGCTTTCCCCCGAGGTGAACTAATGGTCCCATTGTAATGGTCATATGATGAGCGACTGGTTCCCAACCCTCTGGAATCGGCAGCGCTAAAAGCTTTTGCTTAGAATCTTCATCAAGAACGACACCAGAATAAGATATCTTTTGCTCTGCAAGATACTCTCGCCAGTTTTCAAGTAGGAGTTTCATTTTCTCTCAGCTCTGAACCGGGGCGGGTGCGCTTTCTCGAGGAGTTCAACATTCAGGTCATCATCAACCAAGAGCCAGTCCCAGATCTTGCCGCGTCCTTCGGGTGATTGCATTTTATCACTATATATAACCCCGTGCTGATCTATAAGCCATTTGTAAAAATCTGTTGATCTAAAGTTGCCACCAGACTTCCGAACATTCCCGGTTATGACACCATCTTTGTACGGCTCGGTACCAATGTAGAAAATCGGTGTTTCGCCGTCAAGAAGAAAATAAAAGGTGTCTCTTCCGGTGGGGTCGTTGAATAATACCATTTGATACCCCTCCCAGCTGCCGCCGTCTTTTCTGTTGATCTTTTTAAAACGTGACCAGCCAGTTGCGGGATCTTTCTCGTCCTCTAAGTTTTCTCTTCCGCCATCCCAGAAATAGTCAATGCTAGCTTGTCTCCCCTCTTGGGTTTCCATTCCCGGAATTGGACCCATACCCTCAACTTCATCAAGATACTTCCGCCAGTTTTCAAGTAGGAGCTTCATTTCTTCGCCACCCATTCGCCATCAACCAAATATTCAGCCGGCGGATCCCAGTCAGGATCAAAAACAGAGGAATCAACAATTTTGAAGTTGTAATCTTTGTCGTGCCCGATGTTGCCTCTCCCAATCTCATATTTATCAATAGCAAACTCGTGCATTGCTTTGCTTAGTTCTTGATAAGCATGCCCCGCTACTGGAGCTAGAAGATCTTGTATATTTAGGGCTTCAAGGTCTCCTGTGGTCTCGTATCCCGGCCTAGGCATCGTCGCCCTGTCGCCCGCTCGAAAAGATCCCATAATCATCTTCATGATATGGAAGGGGTCGGCGGGATTAAAATGCTCGCGCCGGCGGGCGTTCAGTATAGCTTCCTGTTCTGCTGGAAAAGATTTGTCAAGAACTTGCTGCATATCCTCCATATAGATGAGCGGCGGTGTCTTTTCCATTACGATCCACGAAAAATCGTCCGCGTGGGCATATGCTTTGGGAAAAATGAACGGATATCGTTTTGCTGTGTCAAAATCATCCTCATTCATCCGTCTTTTATAATGGTCGGGGTCATGAATAACTTTGATGACATGGTCGGGGTCTCCAACGGGTTGGTATACCTTGCGAAAAGATCCACCGCCGATCCTTTTAAAGCGATCGGATTCAACAATTGCTTGGATTTCTTTTAAATCATCGGTTGCTTGGATTTCTTTGAGCCACGGGAAATGCTCTGCTTCGCCTTCTTTTATATATTGGCGCCAGTTTTCAAGTAGGAGTTTCATTTAGAGGTTAACTCTTGGGCAAACTCATAAAAACGCTGAGTGATACGCTGTCGGTTTTTGCTGTTGAGAAATTTTATCCATCTCGGGTGTTGAAGTTCATAAAGTTTAAAGAGCAGCTTTACAATATTTGCAAGACTTTCATTTCCTGCAAAGTTCTCTATCTCATATCGGATTAATGATGCCGTCTGTGTCATAGGATCGTCGCCCAATTGCGCGGGGTCCGTCTGAATAGTGTTGGCGACAAATTTAAAGATAGGAATTAGGCGCGCCTGAATCTCCTCGGTTGAATTGGCATACCGAATATTTCCTTGTGTCTCTGGATCTTTTTGTCGGTGCTGTCGCCCAATGCCCTTAGCGCGCCTCAAGGTTCCAGCCCGGAAATGATTAAGCATGTGAGTATATTCATGTTCTATAACTGCGCGCACCTTTCCCTTTTTATCTGCCGCATATTCTAATATGCCGCCCTCGTTCAAATTGATGAACTCGTTAACATTCATATTAAAGCCTTCTGCCGCCAAATTAATGCCTAGTATACCGTCCGCGTACATCCCCAGGAGTTTCTCATCAAGCGCTGGATCCTCTTGAGTTCTATAACGCACTCCATGGATTAATTCGAAATTTGCAAGTCCGTAACTAATTTCTAGAGTCGTAGACTCAAGAACTTTTTCAACCAAATCATCCTCGGACCCCATTCCCAACAACTCTAGTGCCCCAGGAATGCTTTTTAGTTTACTCCAGGCTTCTCTTAGCCGCGGCTCGACCAAGAAGTACTGATGTGACATCCCATGCTCAGGCTCCGGAGGCTCCGGCAACTCATCGGCTTCCGCTTCTAGCAAATCGAACCATGCGGGATCCACCCATTCCCCATACTCTTTCTCTTCTTCTTCGTCTTTCCACTCAAAGTTGGAAGGTGTAGTATATAAATCTACAAAAAAATCTACTAGATCGGCATAAACCTGATCAGTTTTGCGCTCGGCTAAGTACTTCCGCCAGTTTTCAAGTAGGAGTTTCATTTTTTAGACCCTTTTCGTAAATCTAACGTTTTTTTGCTTTTTTTGTCGTCTGGTAGGTGTTTTTCGATCCTGAACTTCAAAATAGGGTCGCCATTGATGGTTGGTTGCCCCAAATCGTCTTTTCCGATCTTTTTAACAATAATTCTCTTGTTTTTATAGCGTCCACCCAAAAGAACGTCGCCAATATCGATATCCAGCTTGATTTTCATATTTAGCCGCTCCGATGGAGTCCACGACCCTTTTGAAGCTTTTTTCGAAGCCCCCAAGCCGTTCTACCTTGATATTTGGAGATATCGACGTCAGAAGCCTCTTGAAGGGCCATAAATATCACTTTTGTCATCTCCATCATCATTTTAACGTCCGCTAAGGCATTATGCCACTCCTTTGTGCTAATTTCATAGGCTTTTGACACCACCCCCATCGAAGAAGTCACATAATCGCCAAATTTGCCGGTCATAGTGAGTGCTTGCAAAATAGTTTGAGCCCTTTCGTCTCCTTCATCCGCTAATGTCTTAATTAGTGAGTTGTGCCACAGTTTGATCAAGATCATGGTGTCAAAGATGGGATATTCACGCATATTAACCGGTATATTGTATAAATCAGCCCTAGTTTGGACGAAATTGATGTCAAACTCGGCATTTTGGGCTACTAAGACCGGATTTGGCTGACTTTCGAGGTATGAGACGAACTGTCGGACGACATCTTCCTCATTTGGCATCCCTTTTGGGTATTTTTCCCTATATTCGGCTTTTTTCATCCCATATCGCGTCAATTTAAGCGGATATTTGATTTCTGGGTCGTCAGAAGCTTCAAAGTCCGCCAAAGTCTCGGGATTTAGCTTGATTTTGTCGTAAAAGAGCCCTTCTTCGGCTTCAACCTCGTCAAATTGCCAATTATTGGGGTGTGCAGCTATAGCACCGATCTCTGTGAGCTGTTTTGTCTCTGGTGTGAACCCTAGGGTCTCTGTATCGAAGAAAATCCAAGTATTATCGCCGAAATCCTTGAGTTTCTCGAATAATTGCTCGATTGAGGCATCAAAGAAGTCACTATCTAAGATATATGCCTCTTTGAGGACATATTTGCGCCAGTTTTCAAGTAAAAGCTTCATTCTGCCGACTTTCCGAACGTTTCGCGGATATATTGTAAGACTGACACTATTTCTTCTTCACTTAATCTATTTTTCCACCTAGGCATCGCCCCAATCTTGCCTGAAAAGCCTTCTCTGATGCTATTAAGCAGTTCTTCGTCTGATTTGGACATTCGTTCTGTGTCATTCACGAAGTCTGCGGCGTATCCGCGGTTGCCTTTGCCGTTAGAACCGTGACATGGCGCGCAATACCCGAGATATATGGTTTTTCCGGACAACGTCGCCTTTGGGGGAGCATCCGTGATTGGTTCAGACGGAATATTGCCGGTGCTAGGGGCACCAGTACAGGACATCACTGCGAGAAGTAGGGTTCCTGGAATAACCTGGGCGCATTTAATCGATTTTTCGAGTAATAACTTCATTTACTATAAATAGTAATGGATTTTCTATTGTATCACTTCAAAATTGGTCCAAGAGTTCAAGTTTATAGAGAAAATGTCCTGCCGCGTACCGTCAAACCAGATGCGACGTAGGGTATATGACCCCCCATCACCCTCTAGGTCCTCACTATATACCCATACTGCTTCGTCATCCCAGGCTTCTATGTGCTCAATACGCTTAGTATTGGGTAATTGGTACATGGATGGGCTTGTTTCGCCCGATTCTAGTATGTAAAGTTTGCCTCCCGGCTTCGAAAAGTAGAGATTTCCGCCATTATCCATACCAGCAGACGCCACATTCGCAAGATCGAGCCCACAAACTGTGCTAATCTGCTGCATATTCGTCGGGTGGATCTTCCAGAGGCACCCAGTGGTGCTTTCGAGCGCTCCGAAGCCAGTAAAATCAGGGAATTCGACTATGGCGCGCCAATCCCCGAGCAAACTTGAGATTAATGACCCAAAACCGGGGTGATAATACTCTAATTTCTCTGAATCTCCGATTAACACTAGAGAATTATTGATAAATTCGGATTTATTGGGGTTAAAATGTGTTTCTAGTCCACCAACACCGTGTCCTGTGGTTGTTGAAGTCAGAGCAGGGTTCGATTCCCCGAAAACCTCCTTCAAAACAATAACTTTCCCTGTATTTTCATCATATGTGATATCGATTGCGTCAGAAGACTCAAAAGAGTTAATAATATTGGACTGTTCATCGATAACGTGGATCAATTCGTCTCCAGAGGAGGTATTTCCCTGATCTACAATCAAAAATAGGTGTGATCCGATCGGCGGAGGGTCAAATACTTCCTCAATTGGACTAACAATGTCCTTTGTCTCTTCTTCGACAGGGGACAGTTGATATTCAGAGCATCCGACAAGAAATAGGAGAGAGACAAGGAGCAGGAATCTGTTCATCTCTCTATTTCTCCAAAGCCAATAGCCAATCTATTGAAAAGATAACCTCTTCGGCATTATAACCACGATCAATGTCGCGAGTGATCATAGTACGGTCAATATAATAGAATGTAGGCCAACCTTCAACCTTCCAGGTGCCAGTGCCGCTACTTTCTAGCATTGAACGGTCGCCAGCCACCACTAGGGATGTAGTATTACCATATGTTGTCGCCCAATCCTGAATATCATCAATCGTGGGCACTTCCCGATCAATATTCTCCACCAATACGGTAATATAGACGAGGTCTTCGTTCACATAAAGGTCTTGCACCGCCTGCGCGTGGGCGGCTGCATTCTTGCACGGTCCACACCACATTGCCGATAAATCGATTACAATTGGCTGCCCGTAAAACATATATAGATCAAAAGGGTCATCATTGTGATCATATGAGAAAATGTTACAGGGGTGACTCTCCTCTTCGCCATCGCAGTCGTCCCAATTGACAGCTGGGTCGTAAGTGATCTCGGGTTCGTCGTCGTCTGTTGACGGACCGTTCTTTCCGGAGCCGTCAGGTGTTGCACAGCCGCCTAGCATTAGTAGCAGCGAGCAAGCAAAAATGATATATTTCATAACATTACCTCCTATTGTAACTAGGCGGTTTTTTAGGTGAAGTCAGATGGGTCTCTATATTTCTGTCGGACTTTTTCACTTATGGGGATTGCTTCTCCATCACCGTCGATGCGAACGAAGGTCATCTGAGTGCTGACGGCGATGCACTGAGTACCATTATATACGGAGTGCCTTCTCGCTTCCATATTCAGCGTTAGAGAGGTTTTACCAATGCGACCTACCTCTCCATATATCTTGATGATTTGACCCGGTCTTACGGGCTTCTCAAAGGTCAGAGCGGCTATGTGCTTGGTCACCATACGAGGGGTGTCTGCAACCTGAGCAGCAAACGCCGCTGCAGCTTCATCAAGCCACGCCAACATTACACCGCCGAACAGGTTACCGTGATAGCCTACTTCACTCTTCTTTACAAAGTGTGTTGATATTAGTTCCATTGTTCACCTTAATTTCTTTTGTTGTATCTTCCAGAATATTATCTGGGATCAGTTCACTGTGGACTTTACTGATCAGTTCGCAATTCCCCGTACTCTTACATAAAAAATCAAGCTTCTCTTGCAACTGCAATACCTTTTGAGTTAGAGTGGCTATTACAGTGTTAATATCTGTCATACCTTCTTTAGATTCCATCTTTTTCAATCTCCATAATCAACTCAAAATGAGCCTCTGCTATCTTTTGTCTCATCTCATCGGACATCAGCGCTGTGGCATCCTTGAGGTTTGTCATAAACCCGTTTTCAGAGAGGACTGCCGGCATATGCGTTTTACGAAGTACGTAAAAGTTAGCCCACCTATCGTTAGCAAATACTCCCCGGTCCTTGAACCCTGTCGCCCGGGCGAGCGCCGGCTGCAGCACACTAGCTAATTTAGCCCCACTGGTACTTCGATAGTGGTGAAAGGTGCATATGCCTCCGGCAGAGTTAAAGTCTCTTCCGTTTCCAAAAGCATTCGCATGCACCGAAACATACACACTATTTCTATTTTCTTTGTGGAGTAGATTGGCTTTGGTCACCCTGTGTCGGAGAGATAAATCCTCATTCGTATCAACGAGATTTACTACATCAAATTTCCCTTGACACAGTGCTAGAATACGTGAAACAACATCGCGGTTAAAAACGCCTTCATATAGCACTGATCCGTCAGGAAATGCAGGGGAGCGCTTACCAGCAGTCTGGTAAACATCATTTATCAAGCCTCCGTGGCCTGGGTCTAACAACCATGTGTGTCTGGACATTTAAGCAATCCCCTCAACACTAAATAGGGGATGAATTTTATAAGTAGCGAATCCACGAAAGATTCTGATTTTTAAATCGATTCTTGATAATCAGTCGGTATGTAGGTTTTACAGGTTTTTTGGCTAAAGTAAAAGCAGAGTCAGCTAAACAATGATCTGATTTTCTTTGGTTGCAGCTTGTGCATGCAGCCACCACATTATTCCAAGTAGTGGTCCCCCCTTTAGAACGAGGGATAACATGGTCGATAGTCAGCTCCGACTCTCCAAATTTCGTATCACAATATTGACAAGTCCCTTCATCCCGAACAAGAATATTTTTTCTTGTGCAAGGCAGCGTAAAATATTTCTTATCTATAAATTTATAGAGCACAATAATCGACGGTATCTTAAATCTCTCCCTAGCCGATGAAACCCACTTTTCGGTATATTCAACTGCCCAAGCTTTTCCGACGTATGTTAAAATGAAAGCTTCCCGCCAAGAAATAACTTCTAGAGGCTTAAATGAAGAGTCAAGCTTTAAAACTGCTATGCTATCCATGAAGTCTCCCAAAATTAACTAGAGTATTATTACACTAGTGCACGAAATCTCTTTTATTTAGTAGTTGAAATTTGAAGTAATTTGTATTATACTGTTAGAAAGCAAAAAACTAAAATGTTTTATGACTGTGGGAGTGTATTTAGGACATGAGTGTTTTCCGAAAACATAAATCAATTGTTGACCGAGCAGCATCCGACCGCGCGCGCCATAAAAAGAAAATTGACAAAGCTATCAAAGAGTCTATTAAAGATGTGATTGCGGAAGAGTCTATCATCGGGCAGAACGGAAAGAAAAAAATTAGGATCCCCGTAAAGGGAATCAAAGAATATCGGTTTGTATACGGGAACAACGAAAAGAACAAAACCGTAGGATCCGGTGGAGGACACAATGTCCGACGCGGTCAAAAGGTAGGTCAGAAACGTGCCGCCAAGGGTCAAGGACAAGGCGGCGGTAAAGCTAGCGACCAAAGGGGAAACGAATATTATGATGTTGAGGTCACCCTAGAAGAATTAGCAGAATATTTGTTCTCCGACCTAGAACTGCCGGACCTAGAAAAGAAGAAGTTCAAGTTCATCTCGCAAGAGTCCATAAAACGCCAAGGATATCGTTTTAAAGGCATTCGACCGCGTCTCTCCAAAAAAGAAACATTAAAAAGAAAAATTCGTCGTCAGAAAATGGCCGAGAAGGTCGGGACATTCGACCCCGAAGGTGACGAGCGCTTCCCTTTTCACAAAGACGATCTAAAATATCACTATATTAAACCCAAGATTAAAGAGAACAGCGCCGCGGTCATATTCTTTCTTATGGATGTGTCAGGGTCTATGTCTATGGACCGAAAGTTCCTCGCTCGAAGCTTCTTTTTCCTCTTATACCAGTTTCTCAACTATAAATATGAAAAGGTCCAGGTAGTATTTATTTCACACTCCACCGAAGCGAAAAGAGTAAGTGAAGACGACTTCTTTAAGGTGGGCACATATGGAGGTACCATCATTTCTAGTTGTTTGAATCTAGAGCTTGACATTATTACCAAAGAATATCACCCGAATACTTGGAATATCTATTCTTTTTATTGTGGTGATGGCGAAAACTGGTCTTCTGACAACGAAAAGTGTATTAATTTATTTAAAAAAATAAAAGATATAAGTCAACTAACAGCTTATTGCGAGATAAATGAACACTATGGCAATTTTTCCGAAGATAATGAAGATCCCGCGGACAGCGCTTATCCGTGGCCTAGCTTTTCCGCCTGGAAAAATGAAGAACTAGAGAATCTATGGTCGAAGCTCGCGCCACTTTGTGACACAGAATTCAAAAAAGTTATGATCGGACAAACTGATCACATCTGGAAGGCATTCAACAAGCTTTTCGGAGGAGTAAATTAATATGAACAACTGGACGGAGTCAGATCTGATGCATTGGGACGAAAAGATATGCCGGATCGCTAGTGATATGGGACTTGACTGGCATCCTATCGACTACGAGATCATAGATTATCAGGAAATGCTAGGTGCCATGGCTTATGTCGGTCTACCGACACATTATCGACACTGGTCTTATGGTAAAGAGTACGAACGCACACATACACTTTATAATATGGGGCAAACTGGATTGCCATATGAGATGATCATTAACTCAAACCCTAGTATCGCTTATTTAATGAGAGAAAACGCTCTCTACATCCACATTCTTACAATGGCACACTGTGTGGGTCACTCAGACTTCTTTAAACAAAATCGAATGTTTACAGATACTAATCCCAACAACATCATTGATAGTTTCAAATCAGCTGCCCGGTACGTCCGTAAGCTTATCGAAGACCCATCAATTGGAGTTGATAGAGTAGAAAACGTCCTCGACGCGGCGCATTCAATCAAATATCAAGTCCCACGATTCCCTGGAATTAAGCACACCCCCCGGGAACAGATCTTAGAGATCGAAAAAAAGAAAATGAATAAAGACGCTAAGTATAAACCCAACCTTAGCAAGGTCCCTTTACGCCCCGAATATAATCTATTACAATTCATAGCAACCCATAGCAAACACCTTGAGGAATGGGAGCGAAACTTAATTCTTATTGTGGAAGAAAGTTCGAAATACTTTATTCCTCAAGCTTTAACCAAAATAATGAATGAGGGCTGGGCATGTACTATACATTATAAAATTGTTAACGAACTCAATCTTCCTGACAATCTCCACCTCCCCTTTATCAAGCTCCATAACCAAGTCGTACGACCACATTTGGGGCAACTGAACCCTTACCACTTGGGTTATAAATTGTTTGAAAAAATAATTGAAGAGGGAAATATGGATGAGGCGATGATAGTTAGAGAAGTGCATAACGATATATCATTCTTACGTTTTTACCTAGATGAAGAATTTATGAGAGAGAATAATTACTTTAGTTATTCCTTTAAAAAAGAGAAGAAAGCAATTACAATAGATGAGGTATCTGACACA
>VMHT01198371.1_pt1 | contig 10353 bp, 22 predicted proteins | sample 4693611 | NCBI WGS metagenome assembly VMHT01 (sample SAMN12280063, study PRJNA550983) | marine metagenome | isolation source: seawater sampled from same location over 5 years 0.02-0.2 micron viral filtrate | place: USA: collected off the coast of southern California halfway between the port... ...
GTGCAGTAAAAAATAAATGACACAGAAAAGATTACAAAAAGATTCTAAACTAAATCCATTGGATAAAAATCAAGATGGAATTATTGATGACCATGAGCTAGAAGTAGCAGAAACAGAAACTAAATTAAGAAAACATTTAGCACAGTTAAGGATGGCTAGATATTCTCTTATTGCTATGGGTGCATTTACTCTAGCAATGTTCTTTGTGCCTATAGAAAGAGTTAACGCACTTGCAGATATAAGTAATCTATTTTATCTTACTGGTGGTGGCATAGTATCTGTATATATGGGGGCAAGTATGATAACCAAAGGAGGGAAGTAATGTTACAAGCGTTAATAGGTCCAGTTACTGGACTACTAGATAAGTTCATTCCAGATGCAGATAAAAAGGCAGAACTGGCTCATAAGATAGCTACTATGTCTGAAAGACATGCTCAAGAATTGGCACTCGCTCAGATAGATGTGTTGAAAGAAGATGCCAAAGGCAACTGGTTTCAGTCAAGTTGGAGACCCTTGATTGGCTGGATTTCAGGATTATCGCTTGGTATAAATTACATGGTTGCACCAATTTGTGCTGGGTTTGGGATCATGATACCACAAGCAGACATGTCTGTTATGATGCCTTTGATGTTTGGTATGCTCGGAATCGGCGGTATGAGGAGCTATGATAAGATGAAAAAGACGGATACAAAGAAATGATAAGAATAAATTTAGAATTATTTAGGTTTTTTAATAAAATTGGTAATTACTTTTATCGTAAGCATGTAAATCAATTGAAGAAAAAACGGTTTTAGTGCAAGATTTATTTAGACATTTAAGGATATATACAATGACTAAGAAAAATAAAGTTAAAAAAGTTATGAAAGGTTTACAAAAGGCTAGTAAAACACATGCACAACAAGCTAAAATTTTAAAGAGTGTTTTGAAAAATGGCAAAAAGAAAAGATCCTAAAGTTGGAACTGGAAAAAAACCAAAAGGTTCTGGTAGACGTTTATACACTGACGAGAACCCTAAAGACACAGTTAGAATTAAATTCGCTACTCCAGCAGATGCTAGAGCGACAGTCGCAAAAGTTAAAAGAGTTAACAAGCCTTTTGCAAGAAAGATCCAGATACTAACAGTTGGAGAGCAAAGGGCAAAGGTTATGAAGAAGGATAAAGTGGCTGCTATATTTAAAAAAGGTAAAGAATCTATAAGGAGAGCACATGGCAAGGGTTAGACAATTTGCAAAAGACATGGGTATGTCATATAATCAAGCTAATAATTTAGTAAAAAAGGGAAGAGCACTAAAAGATGGTGGGTCTTCTATATTGGAGGGAACAATGAATCAAGCAAAAATGGTTAAGGCAAAGGATGGTAAAATGAATGATTTAAAACCAGTACCCGCAGACGCAAAAGGACTACAAGCCTTGAAAAGAGAAAGACCAGATGTTGTTGCTGAAATGGGTTTTAAGAAAAAAGGTGGCACATTAAAGATGAAAGTTGGTGGTACTTTCAGAGGTTGTGGTGCTCAAGTAAAAGGTAAGAAGTTTAAAGGAATATTTTAGAGGACAATGGAATGAGTCCAGATGATGAAGATACCGCCACGGAAGTCTCTGAAGGATATGGTGGCACAGGTCCTTCAATAGGACAAGGCACAGATGATACTGGAGCTTCTCAAGAATTTAGTAGTATAGACGATGCAGGTTTTACTGATTCTATGGAAGAAGCAATGGGACTTTATGGTGCTAGTGCTATTGGAAAAGGAATGAGTCAAGCTCAGTTTAATGCAGCAACTGGTAGAACAAATTATAATCCTCATCCAAATTCTTTTTTCTCTCAACTTTTTGGTGTACAGAATGTTGATTATACTGCTCAATATGGTGGTCCTCAAGGAGTTGCAGCACTAAATGCCATTGCTTTAGATGTGTATAATAATCCTATAGGTGCTAAAGGAAACGTAAGAGGGGCTGTTGGACAAGATACCTTTCTTGGAAAGGTAATGGACATTGATCGAAAACAAGGTCCCATGGAGACAATTGGCAGATCGTTGTTTGGATTAACTCCTCTTGGTCCACTTGCTAGTTTTTTAGGAACAACTGAAAAGTCTATTGCTCCGATTGGTATGGATCCGAGCAAGAACGTACCAGGCGCAATAGGAACTGGATATAATTACGATCCTACTTTAGATCCTAACAATCCATCTTATCAAGGACCACAAAGTATGTTAGGGCAACTAGCAAAAGGTATAGAAACAATAACATTTGGTGGAGCACAACCAGTGACTGCAACCGCCAAAGGAATTATGAGTTTACGAGATGCCCAAAAAGCAGAAAAAGAAATGAAAGAGGCAGTTGATCAGACTGGTAGTAACGTTCAATTAGGTCCAGAAGATTTTTTAAATTAAAATGCAAGTAACAGATTTTTTATATAAATACAAAAAAGTATTGAATACTCGTATAGAAGATATTAGTATTTCCTTGACGAGTGGAAATGCTTCTGATATGGAAGCATATAAAGCAATGGTAGGTGAAATACAGGGTCTAACCTACTCACTAGAACAATTAAGTGCCCTGCTAGAAAAGGTAGACAATGACGTTGATAGTGCCTGAATACGTTTTAAAACAAAGACAAGCCAAAGAAAAAGCTGAAAAAGACTCCGAAAAAAAATCCTTAACAGAAAGAGTGCCTCAACCCACTGGATGGCGTATATTAGTTATGCCTTATATGGGTAAAGAAACAACTGAAGGAGGTATTCATGTCCCAGATTCTGTTAGAGAAAAAGAGGCAAGAGCAACAGTTGTTGCTTATGTGGTTAAGTTAGGACCACTTGCGTACAAAGATCTTGATAAGTTTGGAGAAGCGGGACCTTGGTGTAAGGAGGGTGACTGGGTTTGTATTGGTCGCTACACTGGGTCACGATTCAACATAGAAGGAGGAGAAGTTAGAATAATCAATGATGATGAGGTCATTGCAACTATTGTCAATCCCGATGACATAAAAACATACGGAGTATAAGTATGCAAGAAAACATCGAAAAGACCAAACCTCAAGAAGAGGAAGGTCAGCTAATTGAAATAGACGATGAAGAAGAAACAACAGAAGAAGATGTTCAACCAGAATCTAACGAGAACAGACCTGCTGTTGAAGTTAAGAAACCAAAACAAAAAGAAGAGGAAAAGGAAGAAGAAGACGATCTTTCTAAGTATTCAGTTTCAGTAAGAAAACGTATTTCTCAAATTACTAAAAAATTCAGAGATGAAGAAGAACAAAGACTTGCTGCGGTAGAGTTTGCAGAATCTGTTAAAAAACAGAACGATGAACTCAAAGCAAAAATAGAAAAACTAGATACAACTTATGTTGGTGAGTTTGATACAAGAGTGCAATCTCAAGCGGCGGCAGCCAAAGAAGCTTTTAGAAAAGCTTATGAAGCTGGTGATGCTGATGCCATGTATGAAGCTCAACAAACTATTTCTAGAATAGCTATGGAAGAGGCAAGACTAAACAATCTTAAACAACAAAGAGAGGAAGAGACCAAAAAAGCAGAAGCAAATGAAGCTGCGCCTGCTACATCTCAACCATCTCCAACGCCTCGACCTCCTAAACCAGACCCAAGAGCAGAGGAGTGGGCAACACAAAATGAGTGGTTTGGACAAGATCAGACAATGACATATGCTGCTTTTGGTATACATAAATCATTAATTGAAGAAGAAGGTCTTGATCCAAATACAGAAGAGTATTATACTGAATTAGATAATAGGATTAGAAGTAACTTTCCTCATAAATTTGGAGAGCAAAAAAAATCCTCTGGCCCCAGAGTCGCCTCTGCTGGAGCCACCGCCTCAAAGACGGTATCGCCAAAGGGACGTAGAACAGTCAAATTGACTTCTTCGCAGATAGCAATTGCGAAACGATTGAATGTTCCGCTTGAAGAATACGCTAAGTATGTTAAGGAGTAGAATATGGCTATAGACAGAACAACACGAGAGACTAAGACTCGTGCAAATACAACAAGGAGAAAACCTTGGCAACCTCCAGCTAAGTTGGATGCACCTCCAGCTCCAGATGGATTCGAACATCGTTGGATCAGAACGCAATTAAGAGGCGAAGATGATAAAGCGAATGTTTTTTCCAGAATGAGAGAGGGATGGGAACCAGTTAGGGCAGACGAATACGGCCCAGAAGCTGCAAAATATCCAGTTATAGAAGAAGGTAAAAACAAAGGAATTATTGGTGTCGGTGGTTTAATGTTGGCACGAATACCCACAGAAACGGTGCAAGAGAGAACTGAATACTTTCGGGAGCAGACCCGTAATCAAATGACAGCCGTGGATGAAAACTTGATGAGGGAACAACATCCCTCGATGCCTATTAACGTTGATAGGCAAAGTCGTGTAACTTTCGGAGGCAAAGAAAAGCTTTCCGAATAACTTTAGAAGGAGCAATAAATGGCTAATGCAAATGTAGCTTTTGGTCTAAAACCTGTAGGAATGCATGGTTCTAGTCCAGCGACTCAAGGTACGAGTCAATACTTTATTGCTAGTAATGCTTCTGCGATCTTTCAAGGTTCACCAGTCAAAGCTGAATTATCTGGTGGAACTATTCAGATCGCTTCTGCAACTGGTAACGGAGACCAATTAGTTGGTGTCTTTGCTGGGTGTGAGTTCGTAGACGCAACTACTGGCAAGTTAAGGTTTAGTAATACTTGGCCTGGTTCAGGATCAGCTAATACTAACTTTGATATCAAAGGGTTTGTGTATGACAATCCAGCACAGAGATTTATAATCGCAAGTGATGGAACAAACACTGACAGAGCAACTGCTAAAGCAGATATCTTTAAAACTGCTGATATGGCAAGTGGAACAGGTGGTAATACTACTACTGGTATTTCTTCTGCTGTCCTAGACATATCAACGGCAGAAGATACAGATACATCAAATGTGTTTATGATTTTAGGTATTCATGAAGATGTAACTAATGCTGACCACAGTGCTGCTGGTGTTTCATACATAGTGAAAATCAACAACCATGCGTTAAACTCTTCGGATGTTGACGCTACTGCATCTTAAGGAGGGTCTAGTATGGCTATTTCAAGAGCACAACTCGCCAAAGAGTTAGAGCCTGGCTTGAACGCTCTCTTTGGTATGGAGTATAATAGGTATGAAGGTCAACATGCAGAAATCTTTGACACCGAGTCATCTGACAGAGCGTTTGAAGAAGAGGTTATGTTGAGTGGTTTCGGTGCAGCACCCACTAAGCAAGAGGGTTCTGGTGTCACATTTGATGATGCAAACGAAGCTTATACTTCAAGATACAATCATGAAACTGTCGCAATGGCATTCTCAATAACAGAAGAAGCTGTAGAAGATAATCTCTACGACAAGCTTTCTGCTCGTTATACGAGAGCACTTGCCAGATCAATGGCACACACAAAGCAAGTAAAGGCTGCAAACATTTTAAATAATGCATTTACAGCTGGAGCGAGTGCTGGTGGAGATGGTAAAGCGTTGTTAGCAACAGATCATCCATTAACAAATGGTGGAACTTTTGCAAACGAGCCATCTGTTGCAGCAGATCTTAACGAAACATCTTTAGAAGATGCTTTGATTAAGATTGCAGGTTTTGTGGATGAAAGAGGATTAATAATCGCTCTAAGAGGAATGAAATTAATTATTCCAAGACAATTACAATTTGTCGCAGAGAGAATATTAAACTCTAATTTAAGACCAGGAACAGCAGATAACGATGCTAACGCAATGAGAAACATGGGAATGTTACCTCAAGGTTATGTTATCAATGACTTCTTGACAGACACAGATGCGTTTTTCATTAAGACAGATGCACCAAATGGTCTTAAACATTTTGAGAGAATGGCTATGGCTACTGCTATGGATCCAGATTTTGATACTGGGAACATGAGATATAAGGCAAGAGAAAGATATTCTTTTGGTTTCTCTGATCCTCGTGTGTTATTTGGTTCTCCAGGAGCGTAAGAAAATAAAAAACTTTTTAAGAGGCGACTGATTGCAGTCGCCTTTTTTTTGTGTATAATAAAATAACCTTGACGAAGAATTAACTTCGACATTTGCCACGACAAGGAGATTTAAATGGCTAATACAACTTTTTCGGGTCCAGTCCGTTCCGAGGGTGGATTTAACGTAATCAATAAAAACGGTACAACTGGTGCTATAACAGAATCTGGGTTTTCAGTAAATTCAACTGGACAACTTATTTCAATGGGTACAAGAAAGATTCAATCTTTTGCAGGTACTTTGGCATCAACAGACGCAGCTTCAACTGCTTACGCAGATGGTGACTGTCTTGTAGAGTTAGGAACATTAAACGTAGATGCTCCAGATGGACTAGTAACACCAAGTAAAATTTTCATACACAGAGCTTTGATTGGTATTACAACTGCTGCTGGACAGACACTAGCTGGTAACTTAGCACTAAGTTCTACAAGTGGAACTGCTACAAATGCAGCTGTTTCTGGTACAGAAATCGTAGGTGCTGGTGTAACATCATTCAACGAACAGTTAAGTGCTACACAGTCAATCACAGAAATTGATGTTAATTTTAATGATACTGCTGGTAATTATCATATCTTTGTACCTAATATAACTGCTGCTGTTGCTAATGTTAATTTATATGCAAGAGCAACAACTACAGTAAATGCTGATATAACTGCTGGAAGATTCACAGTTGAGCTAGAATACTCTGTATATTAATAGGAGTTTGACATGGCAGGAACAAGATCTGACGTAAAAGCGTTTAACCACAACCAAGGTGCGGCTGCAGCTGTTGTGGGACCTGCAAGATCAAGAATAAGACAGATACTTATTTTTGCTGATGCCGCAGGCGCTTTAACTATAAAGAATGGTGCTGGTGGAGATGACTTGTTAGTGCAAAGTTTTCCTACTGGGTTGCATACTCTTAATATTCCAGACAATGGCATACTAGCAGAAAGTGGTGCTTATGTTCATGCCTTTACTGGAAGTAGTAATAAGTTAACTATATTTCTTTCGTAATGGCTAGAAAACAAGACAAGCAACCACCAAAAACAAAAAAGTATTTCCGCTCTACTAAAAGTGGAGCGGGAATGACAAAGGCTGGTGTTGCCAAGTACAGAAGAGATAATCCAGGCAGTAAATTAAAAACTGCTGTTACTGGAAAAGTTAAACCTGGAAGTAAAGCGGCTAAAAGACGTAAGTCATTTTGTGCTAGAAGTGCAGGCCAAATGAAAAAGTTTCCAAAAGCTGCAAAAAACCCTAACAGTCGTTTACGACAAGCTAGAAGAAGGTGGAAGTGCTAATGCCAAGAGGTAGACCAAAAAAATTAACCGCAGAACAAGTCATGGCTGAATTAGCAAGACATGAAAAAGAATGTGGTTTTAGATATACAAGATTAGAAGAAAAACTAGAAGATAACAAAGTCAGTCTTAAAAGTCTTGACGTAAGACTTTGGGGACTAGGTGTGTTGATAATAGGTGCAGCGGTAGCAGAAAACTTTTTACCATGACAATATCTCGTGGTAGCATAAGTAAACAAATTACGAAAGCACCAGGAAAAAGGAAGTGGAGCGATGATAGGAAGAGGAAAATCAATTGCAGAAGACCTAAAGGATTTTCTGAAAAAGCACATTGTGCCTCTAAAAAAAGGAGAAGTAGTAAAAGGTGAGCCAATAAAGGATTGTCCTAAATGTAAGAAAAGAGTTTATTGGTGTACATGTTGGAAAATAATGAAAGGAAGGTATTATGCCTAAAGACGCTTGTTATCATAAAGTAAAAGCTAAATTTAAAGTTTTTCCCTCCGCGTATGCCTCAGGGCATATAGCAAAATGTCGAAAGGTTGGAGCTGCTAACTATGGAAAAAGCAAAAAGAAAGCCATGGGTGGTGGACTAAATGCAGCTATAGAAAAAGTAAAAAATCAAACAATGACTGCCAAAGAAGGTAAAGTTGTTAAGATGACAAAAAGAAAGTCAAAGAATAAAAATATAGCCAGAGGTTGTGGTGCTATAATGGCGGGCCGAAGAAAAAAGACAAAGTATGCATAATGGCTGTTAGAAAAACAAAAGCTGGTTTGGCACTTAAAAGATGGTTCAAAGAAGATTGGAAAGATCAAAGAACTGGAAAAAAGTGTGGAAGACAAAAAGGAGAAAAGCGAGGTACACCTTATTGTAGACCAACAAAACGTATTTCTAGCAAAACTCCGAAAACAGCGTCAGAGATGACAGCAACTGAAAAACGTAGTAGGATAGCACAAAAGAAAAAATTAGGACAACCAGCAGGTTCGCCCAGAAGAGTTAAGTCAGTGAGAAGAAAGAAGAAATAATGGCAACTTCAAGCTCAAGAGATTTTGATTTAGATGTAGGAGAACTTATCGAAGAATCATATGAAAGATGTGGTTTAGAGATGAGAACTGGTTATGATGCTAAGACAGCTAGACGTTCATTAAATCTTATGTTTGCTGACTGGGCAAATAGAGGACTTAACTTATGGACTGTAACTCAAGAAACAAAAGCAGTAACTTCTGGTACAGCCACCTATACGTTGTCTAGTGAGTTTGTTGATTTACTAGAAGTAGTGTTAAGAAATAGTTCTGGTACAGATTTTACTCTTACACAGATGAGTCGTGGTGAATATTTAAGAATACCGAATAAAGGTAACACTGGACAACCAAGTCAATATTTTTTTGATAGACAAACAACACCTACAATAACTCTTTGGTCTACACCAGATACTTCCTATACTTTAGTTTATTATTATGTCAGACGTATTCAAGATGCAGATGCATTGGTTAATACAACGGATGCACCATTTAGATTTTTACCATGTATGGCAGCAGGACTTGCTTATTATATATCAATAAAACGAGCACCCGACAGAATACAAATATTAAAAAGTATTTACGAAGAAGAGTTTCAAAGAGCCATGTCAGAAGATGCAAATAGCACACCATTAAAGTTGACACCAAATATTTCATACTTGAGGTACTAATGGCTAGGTACGCAAGTGGTAAAAAGGCATATGGATATTCAGATCGGTCTGGTTTTCGCTATCGTTTGCGAGATATGATAAAAGAATGGAATGGTCTAAAAGTTGGTATAGATGAATATGAACCTAAACATCCACAACTAGAACCTAATTATCCAGGCCCAGATCCCACTGCATTGTATGAACCGAGACCAGACTCAAGAACAGAAGTGACCGTAGAGAATCTTCTTGTATTAAATCCTTTCCTATCCACAGCTAGTAGTGGAGTGATAACAGTAATAGAACCATCACACAGCAGATCAACTAGTGACACTGTAAGATTTAGAGATGCAGTTGGCTTTGATGGTTTTACAGCAACTGTTTTGAATAATTCATCTGGTTATGCTATAACAAAAGTAGATGATGATACATATACGTTTACAGCAAGTAGTGGTACAGCTACAACTGGAGGATTAAGAGGTGGCGGTGGTTCTGTCACTGCGGGACCTGCAACATTGGGGACTTAAATGAGTTTTACAAAAGCAACATTAACAACAGCAATACAAGACTACACAGATAACAGCGAAACAACTTTTGTTAATAATATACCCAATTTTGTAAAAGCAGCCGAAGAAAAGATATTTAAGAGTGTTGACTTAGATATATTTAGAAAAAATGTAACAAGTGCGTTTACTTCATCAGACGCTTTTTTGTCCGTGCCAACTGATTATTTAGCGTCTTTTTCATTACAAATAACCACTGCTAGTTCTGAAGATTTTCTTCTTCAAAAAGATGTAAACTTCATAAGAGAGTACACACCGAACTCTTCTACAACGGGAGTTCCAAAATACTATGCACGATTTGATACTGATAACTTTATAGTCGCACCCACTCCAAATTCTAATTATACTTTACAATTAAATTATTACTACAGACCTGCTAGTTTGACCGCAGGTACTGACAGTGGTACAACTTGGATCAGCACTAATGCACCTTTTGCTTTGTTATATGGATCTCTTGTAGAGGCTTACAGTTTTATGAAAGGTGAGCCAGATGTGATACAAAACTATAATGGACTGTTTGGACAATACTTAGAAAGAGTAAAAGATCTAGGAGAAGCAAGAGAAAACACAGACGGATACAGAGTTGGTCTACCATCAAGACCGAGAACATAGGAGTATAAAATGGCAACAGCAAATGCAGCTACCAATTATCTAGAGAGAAGAATATTACACTTCTTGTTTAAGAATAACTCTCTTAGTTTTTCATCACCTGGTGATAGCATTTATGTAGGACTTGCAACGGCAGTAAGTGCGGCTGAAACTGGATCAGTCACAGAAGCAACTTTCACAAACTATGCAAGACAACAAGTTACAGCAGCAAACTGGACAACCATAGGGG
>VMHT01013707.1_pt1 | contig 10351 bp, 1 predicted proteins | sample 4693611 | NCBI WGS metagenome assembly VMHT01 (sample SAMN12280063, study PRJNA550983) | marine metagenome | isolation source: seawater sampled from same location over 5 years 0.02-0.2 micron viral filtrate | place: USA: collected off the coast of southern California halfway between the port... ...
CTTCAATGGCACCAAGTTCCCATCGTGTACCACTATCATTATTAGTAGAAAATGTCAAATTTCCAGCCGGATTGATACCACTTTCGGTGTATTTTTGTTGTATTTGTATATTTCCACTGACGTCCAATGCTTCGGATGGAATAGTAGTACCAATACCGACATTGCCAGCATATGGCTGTAACACCAAGTGACCTGGACCTACAGTTTGCAAATATCCCGTGTTAGTTTTATGGTCGGCACCAATTTTTAGAGCCATAATATTCTCATGAACTGTTCCACTAATAGATTGAATACTCAATTGAGAATAATTTTCGTTGCTTGGGTCACTTGATGAAATATCTACGCCAATATCTCCCTGAATGATGACAGGTTGATTTTGGTTTTTTTTGTATGCAATAATTGTGTGATAGCTATCAATTGGGAATTTAGTTTGATCTACATAACCACCAGTTGCAGCATTACGAAGTTGTAATTTATACCATTGTACAGTACTACTATTTGGTACATAACTGTAAATAGCAATAGTATGTGTATATAGAATATCACCGGTTGCATGTGGAAAAGCAATATAATCAATATTATCACGATTTTGCCAAAGGGAATATATATCATCTGATTTATAGAACAAATTTAAAGGTGTATAAAGCTCACTGAAAGTTCTATTGTCGTCCGTAGTTTCAGACCTACGGTGACGTATTTTATATGTACCCACTTGTTCAAGTAGTCGGTTACGTGAACCTCCTGTAACATCAAGAGGATATGCTGACATTTTTCCAATACCGACATTACCATTTAATCCATCAAATACCATTAATGTGTTATCCTCATCAACGTCATAACAAATTTCCATTTTCCTTGTATTATCATCATCACTATTATTATTTATATCGTAAACATAAAAATGATAATTTGTAGCTTGAATCCAATGGTGAGAGGTATTTCGATTATATAAGCTTAATGCACGGAATTTTTGCGTATTTGAAGGTGGAACGATTGCCATTGTAGATGCAATGCGCCCACCAAGCGCCATATCAATTCTTTCTATTTTGAAATCCTTGATTTGTAAATCTGGACCATAAATTAGAAAATAACTATAAAAATTACCGTCATCAGGTATTGTTACATAAAATGTTTTCTCTACATAACTTGTACTAACACTTACAGCAGATAATAAATTCCTGTTAGACGGATTTCGAATATAAAAAGAAGTGCTGGTGGATGATGATTTTACCTCCATGGTAATTTTTAGATAATCCCCTGGCCTTGAAGGATATGTTATTGCTATGTTACCATAGTTATTATTTACAGTTCCTCTTGTCCAAGAGTATTCATTAATACTACCTGCTACTAACCCGAATGATGCAGTATTATACCCACCAGTCAGCGCCCCTCCATTAGCAACATCAATAATCGAACTTCTCAACGTTTCGCCTAAGCGGAAACCCTCGCTGAAGTTATCATTAAGATCCAACAGTTTTTGAGGGTTTGTGGTGCCAATACCAACATTGCCACCTGCGTCAATTACCATTCTGTCTATATTGTTTGTTTTAAACCGTAAATCGTCGTCAGAAGTAACCCCAATAAATGCGTGTGAACCTTCTTCGGTTCCTATGTGTAATTTTGTCAAATCGTCTCTAATTTGAAACATAATGTCTCCAGTATCGTTATAAAGATCCAGTAAATATTGTGGGTTATTAGTCCCAATACCGACTTGTCCAGTGTCCTTAATTCTCATTCGTTCAATACTATTTGTATCAAATATTAAATTATCAAGTCCGGTGGTGCGAATCCGCGCATTATCACCTTTAATGAGTTGTAGGCTACCGTTACTATTTGTTGCACCTGTACCAACGCCGACATTTACAAATGTTTGAGCCGTATCATAAACATCCAGTAAAAATCCTGGATTAGTAGTTCCAATACCGACATTAGCGTCAATATAAAGATTTCCGTCATTATCAGTCAATTTCGGACCAATATATTTTGTAGCAGTCAAATAAAATTCAGCGCCTGAGAAAATAGTACTTGCATTGCCGTTTACATCATAAAAAGTAATAACACCATTCTTAGAATCAAATAATGCACCACCAAAATTGACTGCTTGGCCAACATAAACATTCCCTGCTAATTCTGTTCTATTTACTAACCATCCGATTGTTTTAATAGCATTGTCTGTTGGTCTTTTATATTCCAGATCCAATGAATATCCAGTTTGAGCATAATTACTTGGAATTAAATTCTGTAAAATATTGGTACCGCCTTTATCTTTGCAAATGAATGAAGCGCCTCCATTTGTTACATAGTCTAACTTAATTCTTGTTAATCGTAATGCACGGTTTTCACTATGTTCAAATTTTGCACCTGATGCTGCCGTTTTAGCATTAAACCAACTGTCATCTATGTTAAGGTTACTGATACCAGCATTTTGTAATAATGATTCTAATTCTGAAGTATTCACTTGAGTCCAAGAAGGATTAGTAGAAGGCATTTTGCTTAAAACGCTATTGCTAAATATATTTGTATTGTTTGCTACTGCAGTTTCATCATAGAATGGTTTTGAGTCTAATGTCGATGTAAAATTCATATAATTTTTAAACAACAAGTTTACTTTTTCATCTGTTGATAATCCGTCGTTACTCATTGTATATTGATATATATTAATATACGGTTATAAATATTAATATAAAACAAATTATGAAAATGTGAAATAAGAAGTTGCGTTTTGTTTGAGACCAACAATCAAGTATACTGTAGTTGTTGTATTACTATCAATGTATGCATCTCTTCCATTGCTTTGTAACGCACCATTGGCGCTTGCATTTTTTGCGTCTTGTATAGTTGTGTTATAAATTGTGTTTTGAAACCAAGAAGTAGCACCTGGACTATGTGCTTTATTTAAAGCACCAAATTTACCATCGTGAGATATATAAGCTTCATAATCAGTAGTAAAATTAGTTGTATTTGGAGCGGAATCATTGATTTTAAAATTAGATAGATTTACAGTATTACCAATCTTTTTATTTGTTACATTGATTGCAATCCATTTGAATCCACCTACACCAGTAATGTTGTAATTATTGTAATTGGCTCCAGAAACTGCATATCCGTTACTCCAATCACTAAAGGGGCTGATAGGTTGCCCATTATAGTCTCTACTATAACCACCACTAACAAAACGGCCGTTAAAATATAATAATGTAGATGAAATACTACTGCTATATGTGCTTTCAAAAGTAGCACTATCTGTAGCAATTGCGCTAGATATAGTACTGGAACCATTAAAAAAGTATAAAGTAGCACCACTATATGTATTTGCGCTATCTCGGAATATTTTTCCGATATCATCAACATCCTTGGTATTGTCTGTATGAGTTTCAATGATTGGTTTTGTTATTGATAATCCATCATTACTGGTTCCGCTATTATTAAGATAAAATACGGTAACTATAAAGTTACTTGATGTATCTGTATCATAACTATTTGCTGTCACATCTGATGTTTTGATGTAGTCCATAGTATATGGTATGTTTTGAAACACAGTATTATTGTAGCTAACGTCAAATGAATAGCCATTTTTAATAATAGCATTCACTGTTGAATGACGATTGTCACTATAAGGAATATAATACGATGCAAAATTGGATATAGTGTAATTTGCAGTTAATTGTAGTTGTGTTACGGATGGAATACCAAATAAGTAAGTGCTGGAAGTTACAGAAATAGTTGGATTATTATTAGTTGGATTATTATTAAATGATACATTTGGAGTACTATCATAATCATCTACATAAAATGAACCAGTACTTATGGATATACTTGTACTACCACTTTCATCAATTCGTTGAGATGCATTCGCTGTTTGACTTACAATAGAATAATTCAAATCATAATAATCAGTAGATGCAGGGAAATTTTCTTTGAATATAGTATTGTTATTGTTACCATTGGTACAAACAAAATTGGAACTATAAACGAAGCCTTTACTATAATTATTGGTTTTTCCTTGATCTATATAAGAACCAGCAGATGTAAATTGATATTGATAACCTGTAGCACCAATAGATGCAGTATTAGATGCCGCGGTGTTAGTATATTGTATACTACTAATATCAGTTGTTGAACCATTTGTATTGATCGTGAAGGTTGCGGTTACCAAATTTCCTGTGGTTGCATCAAGAGTTTTACCTTGCTTACCATAGTTAATATAAAATGTACTCGTTCCACTAAGATTGATCATACTGGAACTATTATTTGCACTCAAAATTGTTCTGTTTGTCCTTGAATTTGTACCATGTATGTGACCATTAATGCTTGCATTTCCCGTTAATGTTATTTGCATACCATCGATGTCTACGCTATTTAAATCATCTGTATTAATAAATCTAAACGCGTTTCCGTCATTGGTAAAATTAGATGTTTTAACAGTCCCATAAGGTCCGAACCCATTACTACCTGTGCCACCATTTGTATTTAATGCATTTTTTGCACGAATTTGAACATCATATTTGGCACCTGGTTTTAAACTATTGAGACTAATATCATTTTTGTTATTATAATTATCTCTTTGTTGTACACCATTATCTGTGACAGTTTCTTTACTTTTACTTTCTACTAAAGTATATGAAATATCATAATCCGTAATAGTTATACCACTTTTAATTGTTGGATCACTGCTATCCAAATTAAAACTTGTATCCATTTGAAATTGCGTTTTGGAAAAGCTGTGAAAATTAGTGATTATAACAGCACTTGGCACTGCAGTACTTCGAAGTCCAACGTCATTTATATACACATATAATGGTATTTTACCACTATTATTAACACCATATACTCGTAAATCAAATTTATCATTTTGTGTAAATGATGGTAAACTTATTGTAAACGGCTTGTTATCAAAAGTTAGTGTATAACCTGTGCTATTGCTGGATGATGTTCCTGTAGCAGCAGTAAAAGTAATACTTGTTAATGGTGTAGTTGCACTTCCACTTGTATTATAATTACCGTTGCCAATATGAACTGTTTTCCATCCATTACTATTATTATTGCCATTTAATTGGGTGTAACTAATATCTACAAATGTCTGTAGGTAAATAGGATAACTTTGTCCTGTAAAGGCATCTTTGTAGACTTCCGAGAATTTTTGCCAAGATACAGTAACGCTTGAACTTGCTTGTGTTTGACTCATATTTAATAATAAAGGTGGTTGTCCAGTTTTATAAGTAGGTAATCCACTCCATATATCGCTAGCCGTATACACTTCAGCAAGTGATAAATCACTATTGAAACGCATCATACCTTTTGATGGGGGTTCTGGTCGTTCCTGTGTTGTCCCAACAAACAAGGCACTACTTTTTGCAATATCTGTTCGATTACCGTTTACATCAAATGTGGGAAAGGACATATTTTTATAAATTGACTGTAGATATTATCTTCTTGTTTTAGCGTTAATTATATTTTATTTATTCTACCTTTACTATATAAATGCCTACTGTTCTAAATAATATAGGAATAAGTGGTGATTATGGTCAAATTGTATTTCGTAACGATGGAATAAATAATCTGATTGACCTTAGTCATAGTAATACTCGTATTGTTGCATACGATATGAGTATAAATAATATATTAAAAGCAGGTCAAGTATTAGGCACAAAATCAGGTAAAGTTATAGAACTTAGTGGAAATGCATTATTAGTTCCTGTAGGTACGGATAATCAACGTCCTAATAATCCAACCGGAGATGTCAATCTTGGTGAAATCGGTATGATGCGATATAATACCACGTCTAATACATTTGAAGGATATGGACCTACTGCTTGGGGGTCTTTGGGAGGTGTTATCAATACACAACAAACCACATTTGTAGAAGCCATAGATCAACACGAAAATCCTGATATAAGTTCAAACAGCATTCAATTCACTACAAGTGGTGAATTAGTAGCAGTTATTAACTATGATGGCAACGTTGGTATTGGGACTACCAACCCACAATATTTACTGGATGTTTATGACCCGAATCAAACATTTGTAAATATCGGTGTTGGTGCACCAAGTAGTAACGGTAGCCTACAGTTCATTAAAGGTGATACTGCGCGGATTCGCACCACTGGAAGCGACGATGTATTATTTGATACAAATAGTAGTGAACGAATGAGAATTAAGGATACTGGAGAAGTCGGTATTGGAACAGACTCTCCAGTAGCCCAATTAGATGTAAGTGGAGATGTTCATATTAAAGGTGTGCTAACAGGCTATGGAACTGGAACAGGTGGAAATAGTGCTTCATATTTTGGATTAAGACACGCAAATCCAGTTGGTTTCACCCATAACCAATTTCTTTTACGCAATAATGGAGATATTTACTTGGGTAGCAAAAATGGTCAACAAATAGCATTTTTCAACGGCGACCCTTCCAATAGAGCAAATGAATTTATGCGATTACAAAATGGAAATTTAGAAGTGCACGATGGAGACATATCTTTAAATGGCAATATTTTGGCTCTTGGTGATATTAGTCTGAATGGCAAATTATATGCTACTAAAGACGTGTCTTTTAATGAAAATATTAATGTTGGAGGAGATGCTTCATTTAATAGTAGTTTAAGTATTGACGGCGACCTCAATGTAGATACCAATGCAACTATTAGTGGTAATCTTGATATAAAAACTAATGCAACTGTTGATAACAATTTACACGTGAAAAACGATGCTACGATTGATAACGACGTATTTGTTAACGGTAGCGGGACCATTGAAAAGGATTTCCACATTAAACGTCATTTAACCGTTGACGGTTCTCTCAGTTTCTTGGGTGATTTCATTCAAAGAGATACCATCATTCAAGTGACTGAACAAATGGATTTGTCTAACGATGGTACTGGTCCTGCACTTATTGTGCGACAACACGGCGCAGAACCTGTAGCAACATTCTATGATGATACAACTATGGCAATGATTATCAAAGATGGCGGTGATGTATCTTTTAACAGCAATGTAGTTGTTGATGGCAGTGTCGGTATTGGTTCTAATGCTCCATCCGAATTGTTAGACATAGCTGGTGGGAATATTCGTCTACATAATGGAGATAACCTTTATATTGGTGATTCTCTTACAGATTCTTTACGATTCCAACACGTAACTAATGGTACAAGTTATATTGATTATAACACGAATAACCCACTCTACTTCCGCACCACTACAAGTGATTCATCGACTAATGTAATGCATTTACGTCAAAATGGTTATGTAGGAATTATGGACACCGGTGTCGCTGGTGCAAGATTAGATGTCAGAAATGAATCCGATTCTGTACCAGCATTGAATGTACGTCAAGATGACGATGCCGCTAATATTGCTGAGTTTCATCACGATTCCAACCAAGTAATGGTCATTGACAATAGTGGAAGACTCGGTATTGGAATTACCAATCCTACACAGCAACTTGAAGTTAGTGGTAATGTATATATTACCGGTAATGAAATTACTATAGATTCTCCGGAAGATTATTGCTATTTTACTGGTTCAGACCCTGTCACTGTTTTTCAAGGGGGGACCGCCACTCGTTTAACAGCACAAAATGGACCTATTGAGTTTCATGCTGGTAATGGCAGTGCAATTGAAAGAGCTCGTATTACGTCAAGTGGATTGGTCGGTATTGGTACAGATGGTCCTTCTACAAGATTGGACATTTCCAATAACACTTCTAATTCTGTTTTAGCCGTTCGTCAGCACGATTTGGCAGAAAACATTGCTGAGTTTTATAATGGCGCTAACCAAGTAATGATCATTGACAATAGTGGTTCATTGGGTATTAATCGCAACAATATAACAGCTGGTGTTGCCTTGGATGTTAGTGGCGCAGCAATAGTTTCTAATACGTTACGCATTCGCGATGATGCTCAACCAGAGGGTGCCCAGATAACCTTGGAAGCACATAATAATACACATCAATGGCATATGGATGTAGCTGGGGGTGATTTTCGTATTTTTAAAGGGGGTAACTATCACGCTATAAGAATTGACAAAACAACAAATTTTATAGGTCTTAATGGAGCCAGTCCTGCAGTAGAATTAGACATTAGTGGAACTGGAGCTATTCGTATTCCTGTTGGAAATGACGGTAATCAGAGACCCTATGGAGCAAATGGTATGATCCGTTATAATACAGATTCTCAAGTATATGAAGCATATAATAGTGCGAATGGTGTGAATGGTGGATGGGGTGCTCTTGGTGGAGGGGGTGGTGGAAGTTTGACTGCAAATTCTCGTAGAATACCACAAGGAGATGTATTATTTAATGTAGATGTTAGTGCAGGAACCCCATATGGAGCGACCCTCTTTATGGTCCGTAAAAATGCCATAAGTGATGATGGAAATCGTATTGTAATAACCGATAGTACGATCGAGGCTAATGTTTCAACCGATACAAACATCAAAATTTATGATTACAATCCAGATAACAATCAATACGAATTAAAACAAACTATTCTTGTATCGCGAACCAATAATACTGATGCCGAAGGTATTCGCGGTGTCCATATTACTGGAGATAAACAAACAATATTGGTTGTGACAGCAAATTTGAGTGCCACCGATCCAAATACAAGATACGATGGTAGTTATAATTTTATTCCATATGAATTAACAAATAGTATTGATGTCGTTTATACAGCAGGAAATACATTAACTTTACAAAACACTCCTTGGTATGATATGGATGATGGAACTACTTTAATGGTAGGAGAACGCGAATCTACGAATTCTGACCGTGATGTACATTTCTATAGTTACAGTAGTAGTGAAAAACAGTTTACATTAAAACAAACTATACCTTATTTAAATGATATTTCCAATGCAATGCCAAATGCCGGTACAGCGAAACACGTTGCTATTAGTGGCGATGGTTTACGTGCATTATGGGTAGATGGAACTGGAAACAATGTGATAATATTCAAACGTTTATCCACATTTTCGGAATTCCAAATTTTACAAACTATTCGTGATATTGCCAGTGGAAGTACTCCGGGTCCGGATATTTATAGTCTATATACATTATCCAATTTTGATTATCACGGTAAATTCTTAGCATTGAATTTTGCTACCAGTAGCACAAGCAAAGTAAGAATATATGCATATGATGAAGTTAAATTCAACTATGTAAGTGCATCCGAATTTACAAATATAACAAATGTAAATAGTGATTTAATAACAAGTGAACCTTATATTTCCAAAGACGGAACACGTTTATTCGTCAATCATTTTGAAAATGATGAAAATAGTTTGACTGATAATGGTGTCATTTCTATGTTAAAATTAGATAAACAAGGAAAGGTACCAATTGCATCTGTTGCCGGTGCCGTTATTACAGCCAGCGCAGAGTTTATTATGTACGGTGAATCTGCAAACGATAGATTTGGTTTTGATACCGTTGCAGATTATCACGGTAAACGCATAATTGGAGCAGGCAAAAACACGAATACGAATACATCTAATAATAATGTTCGAGTGATTCAAACTGAAACAACTATTTTGGCAACTAATACTACAATTAATACGAGTGAAATAGTTACCTTGAGTGGTTCCTTGAAACTTTATCCTCAAAATAATATTGTCGACATTTCTGCTACGACAAATATTGAACAAGACCTGATCGTTGATGGCAAAATCGGTATTGGTACTACTAATCCTCAAGTTAAATTACAAGTAGGTGGTAATTCCAATGGTGATAGTAGTGGTACTGATGATATTATACAAGCTGCTGTTGTTCAAGTTTATAACAGTAGTTACCGAATGGAAACACAAGAAAGACAATTAGCATTCAGAAGTCTTGGTAGTAATGGTATTGGCTTTTATACCACTGCAGAAACAGATGATGCTATTACAGATGCCAAAATGATCATTAAAAGTAACGGCAATGTCGGGATTGGTACTACGAATCCTATTAAACAACTCGATGTACGTGGTAATATGTTTTTAAACAAAAGAGTAAGTCGGGCATCTGGTGCTCGTTTATACTTTGACACTGCATTTGGTGCAACTGGACCAAATAAAATTGACCTTTATAATACCGGTGGTAGTGGTGGTGCTGATAATAATATCTACGGTTTTGGTGTGGAAACTAGTTCAACGACTTATCATACCAGCCAATACCATAGATTTTATACTGGAACCAACAGTTCAACAAAAACTGAAAGAATGACTATTAAACATGGCAATGTCGGTATTGGTACTGATCCACAATATGTATTAGATGTTTCTGGGTCTATTTCAAGTAGTTATGATTCAGATACTACATCTTACTTTGGTAATGCCGCAATAGGGTATGCCAATAGCGTTACTTTAACTGATTGGGCCA
>VMHT01178987.1_pt1 | contig 10351 bp, 21 predicted proteins | sample 4693611 | NCBI WGS metagenome assembly VMHT01 (sample SAMN12280063, study PRJNA550983) | marine metagenome | isolation source: seawater sampled from same location over 5 years 0.02-0.2 micron viral filtrate | place: USA: collected off the coast of southern California halfway between the port... ...
AAGTCCGCTGCCAAGGGGTCCAAGGTCTACAAGATTCTCCCCCTCGGTTCCGCCGAAACGGTTGAGCTTGAAGAAAGGCACATCAAAAAGGCGAAGGGTATCAAGTAGTTGCAAAATAGTTTGCAAGCCCCTGATTTCATTGAGGAAAAGGGCTTGACAAAAGCTCCAGGGCTTGCTATACTACTTGTAGACGATGAGGAAACGGACGAGGAACGAAATGAAAACCATCACCATCACCGACAGCAATGGCGTCGAGCACACCGCAACCGTGACCGTGTGTCGCACCCGCAAGGCCCGAGGGTCCAACACTTTCAGCCGTACCGCAAAGGTCAAGGGTAAGGGTTGCCTCCGCACCCGCAACCGGGCAAAGACCGAGATCCGCACCCGCCCCGAGTCGGGGGCGTTCCTCTAATGGAAGCCTGCGCCGCCAATAACTGCGCCGACAGCGTAGCCGAGGGTTACGCCGTGTGCGAGGCCCATCTAGTTGAGTGGGCACACGCCGCCTGGCGTTCGGCCTCTGCTAGCCTGACCCTGCGGGAGCACACCTATCTAGTGCTCCCCGACACCCGTGACGAGGATGCGATTCGCACCCGTCTCTTGCAAGGAAACTAAATTGCGTAAGTTCAAGTTTATTGTTCAGCACGATATCATTATCGAGGCCACCGAGATTGACGAGGCGGCCCAACGGCTCGCCCGCCTGGACCTGGGCCGCACCCTTGGCGCAGAGGTTGACGCTGACGACCAGACCGTCATCACGGGCGGTCGGTTGATTGGTTTCACACCGCCGATGGTTTCAAGGCTGGAAGAACTGTAGATGGGCACTGATATGCAAAACTTTGACCTGTTCGATACGGAGGGCGGCTCAACCGCTGCCGACATGCACGCTGTCCCGCTTGAATCTCTCTCTGTGGGCGCAATCGTCCGCAGGGTAGTCGAGCGACACGACGGTTGTGCGCTGGACGACGAAGCAGACCGAGAGACTTTGATTGCGGCACTGACGACCGCACTGACCAACGACAAATAACCGAGGGTAAAAGAGAAATGATTGTAAAAGGTCGAAACGTGCATGTAAACATGCAACGCAGGCAACTTGAATTGATTGCTAGCGTCATCAGTAACATTCCGGCTGACACCCCTGTCAGTCGTGATTGTATCGCAACCATGTTTGCCGCTCGCCTTACGAGGGAGCAGGTAAACACTAACTTCGACGTGAGCCGCTTTGTCAAGGCTTGTACTGTGGAGAGCAAGTAAACAAACTATGCTTGACATCATTTATAGTTTCCAGCCGTTCTTCTTCCTTATAGGAATGATGACAGGCTTCGCCGTCATGGAATTGACGGAGGCTAACGCTTTCCGCCCCACAGTGGAGGTGTACGAGTAATGGCCGCAATCGCAGGGTTTTTTGGTCTATGGCTAGGGTTCGTTATCTGGAACACTTGTTTTGTGGCCAAGAAGATCAACGACCCCAAGACCCGCAACGCCGCCCTATTGGGCGTCGCCCTCGTAGAAGTGCGAGGACTAAAGAAAGAAATCCGCAACATGCAGAGGAACAAGTAATGCAGAGTGTAATTCAGACCGACGAAACTATCATCCGATTGCGTGAGTATGCAATCGCTCAAGCAACACAAGGCGACATTGTGCGTGCCGAAATCACTGTGTCAATGATTGAACTGTATGTGCAGGGACGCATTGACATCACGTTTAGTGAACAGGGAGAGCCTACAGCCCACCTGATTGAACACCTGGCGCCGCTCGTAGCGTCGCCTTTGTTCGGTGCGCTTCCTAGTCTCTTTGACGCTTCACCTACAGCAGAGGAGGTCACTAACAAGCGCCCCATTGGCTTCCGCACCCACAACTAGGGACTAGGAGCCACTAAACCCCACTTTTCGAGTAGGTGGGGGGGTAAACGCCCGTAACCATTGACAATCTGCAATATGTTGGAATAGTTAGTAAAACATACTGCAAAACTACAGTGTATATTATACACTACCACAACCCACACCGCAAGGAAAACTTACATGAGTCAAACTATTGACACCGACAACCCATTGACACCCGTCAAACAATTGACAACGATCATTTGTCAAATTCTTGACGCTCACGCCACTCTCATTGACGACGTGAATCTACACGCTCCTGCGGGGCGTCAAATTATTGGCAAGCTCATCGCTAGTCAGCTTATTGACGGGCCTGATGTGTTTGTCGTCGATCCGGCCAACAGCACCGACGAGGAGCGCCAGTTCGTTGACGCTGCGCTAGCGCCCGACAGCGAGCACGTCTACAGCTAGTCGGAGGGCAGTAGAAGAAAAGACTTGACAGCACCCCTAGCCTTTGCTATACTCTATATAGAAGGTTAGGAAACAGCCGAGAGTAACAAAAAAGAATGTATAGAACACTAACGTATAGTGAACGATCATAACTATTCAGTATATATACAGTGCTATGTGTGATACTATGATGTCCGTTCAATGCCTCACTATGAACGGAGCGATGGCATCCCCCTTTTTATGTGGGCTGACCGTCCAAAGACAGCGTAAAGACTGTCAATTGACTGTAGGCTAGCTGCACTTGGCGAGACAAGGCACGTACACTAGGCACAACATACACTAACTCTGTCAAGGCCCGTCAAAGCTTTGACAGGGTTTTTTTGTGTAATATCAACAGGTTAGCATGGGGGTACCCCCCCCTCCCCCTCCCGGAATATAAGTCCAATGATATCATACCCTTAGGGGGTGGCGACTTAGTACGTTAAAGATAGCGCCAAAAAAATCTGAGATCTCAAACGTTTCCCATAATGTAAGAGTGGTGAAAAAACCCACAGAAATAATTTCAGAGGTTTAGAATGCGTACGACTATTTATAACTGTGAAACTAGGAGTGCAGATAGTACTAGGGATCGGAGTGATCATGTACGCCGCACTACTATCGTGGGCACTATTTAAATAATCCGAGGAATAAATATGAAAATTACAAAGCAACAGCTTAAGCAAATTATTAGAGAAGAACTGAGATACGTGCTGGAGTCCGGGCGGGCCGTACGGAATCCCATCGCGAAGAACGCCGGGCCGTGGTCTAGCTCCGGAGCAGAGCGCGCTAAGGCCAAGAAGCCCCCATATGACCCCAAGGTACATGGGGTACCGGATGAGAACGGTTGGTTAGAGGGCGGATCCCTATCAGCTGAAGACGCAGCGAAAGGTACCCGCCCCAATTGGGAAAGGCGCATGCCATGTCCTGAAGGCTTTGACTCGGTTGAAGGTGGTTGCATGGATGAAAAGAAGTTGGAGGCCGCGGCCGAGTACCACCGCCAGAAGTATATGAATAAATGAAAATTACAAAACAGCAACTTAAGCAACTTAAACGACACATCAGGGAGCGCCGGCATATCCTCAGTGAGGAACACGATGAATGCGCTGAAGGCGACATCGATTGCCAACAAAAAGCCCGGGCCAAGCATGCCCGGGATGAAGAAGGTCGCGACGCGGAGTATAAGGTGCATGAGGAACAACGCCCTGACGTACGCCAAGACTCTTCCGGGTTAATGCAACCACGCTACGAGCCTCGTAAGCGATTTGGAAAGAAATTTATAAAAGACGAGGACGAGTTCGATCGCGTAACGCAAGACATTACAGCGCCTTTCGAGAAAGCCGGCGAGTTAGCCGGTCAAGCCGTGGGACTCCCGGGAAGAGTAGCACGGGGTACGAAAAGGCTTAAAAATAAATTTAGTCAGGGTTACCGAAAAGGTTTAACAAAAGAGGAAACTAACATGACAGATAAGAGATTCAAAGATTTGATTCGAGCAGAAATTCGCGCCGCGGTTAGCGAAGCTAGGCGGAGCAAGCCAAAAACCCGCGCGGAGTACTACGAGGAATTTCCGGATCCTAATGTTGGTACCCCGACAGAAGAGCCGTTAACCGGGCCTGCATATGCTCAGCAGGAGAAGGAAGACGCTTTCTGGGATGAGGAGCGCTCTGGTCCGGACAATGCCGGTGCAGACGCAGCTGCCGACAAGGGCGCTGCGCTAGCTGCTCGCGCGGAGCGTCTAGCCGGTGCTGAGGCAGAGAGGCTAGCTTTTGATCCTAGTGGCCGTTATTCGGACGAACGCAGCGCAATTGCTTTGGGTGCTCCAGAACCGTCGTACCCACGACGTGGCAAGCGATCGCCAATTACACCCGACATTATGAAAGTACTCAACATGTCCGCTGGAGCAGACCCCAACGACGTACGCACAGCTGTACGTACCTTGCAGACGTCTCTTGGCCAACTCGGATTTAACCCTGGAAAGGCTGATGGCAAATGGGGCAAAAACACCCGTCGTGCTTTAAGAAAGTTCCAAAAGTCCGCCGGGCTACGCGCCGATGGTATCTTGGGCAAGAATACGTTTGCAGCAATTCAACAAGCCGGCCCAGAAAACCTAGAACGGCGGCATGCCGGGGTTGAAGCGCAGGTTAGTGGCGATCCGGGCCTAGGCCAGGGTCATTTGGAGCGTCATGAGTTTGGTGATGAAGAGGCTGGATTTGTCGTTCCCCCCGATGCAGAAGAAGATCCACTTCATATAGCCACTGACACTGACACGGCTGGATTTCCTGATTGGGTTAGCGAGCCCCCCGGTGCACCCGCCGCCGGAGAGTCCGAGTATCAGCTAGGTGAACCATGGCATCAAGAACCATTAACGGAGCCAGTGTCGCGTAAAGACACCGGTCGAGCACGCGGGGAAATGCAATTTACTCCCGACCTACCTGATGATATTAGAGACGTCGCCGGCATGGGCGGTACTGCGCCGCGTGGCAAGACGTCAGGTCTACCCGGGGATGCTGATTACGTCCAGAGCAAGGACTGGCCCCAAGCCACGAAAGATCGCATGCGCAAGGAATGGGAACGACGAGCCGAAAAGACACGGGGTCGTAAGCGCGCTCAAGAGGGTGATCGGATCCGTGAGGGCGCACAGCCTAAGGGTGATGTTCTCAACGAGGCCCGCGATTACTTCTCTCGCTTTGTTAAAGATCTAAAGAAGGACGACTAATAATGGATCAAAACATTTTACGCAACCTTATTATCAAGCAAACCGAAATTGCTCTTAAAGGCGTCGACGAACAGATTAAAAAAGGGGGTAATATAGGGGGTTTAGAGGGCCTTTTAAATTTGGTTGGCCCCCAACTCCAAGCGATGCCTCTGCAGGCCTCTATGGGCCCTGTAGAGCCCTGGAAACGTGAGTACCTCGCATCCTTGTCTAAGGAGCAATTTGAAGAGCTTAAGCAACAGGCGCATTGGGCTTTCGAAAAAGCCACTAAGACAATGAAGGCGATCGAAGACTTTGAGGCCGAAGGGGAGTGAAAATATCCATTCACCACCTCCGTCGTCTTATCCAAGAAGAAGCCGGCAAACGGCCAAGTCCCCTAGCCGCTTTCAAGCGTTTGTACGATGAGTGGGTACCTGAGACAACCGAGGGCCAGCGCTATAAACAAGAATTGGGGAAGACGCTAAGTTTGCGTGGGATTACTCTGGACGAAGGACAGAAGGCTCCCAAAGAGCGTAAGGATCCTCCTTACCGCGAGCGGGGAGCCACTGAGTCTCAAGCGCAACAGATGGCTGCTGGAATGGCTTTGTCTGCCCGCAGGGGAGAGACGTCCAAAAGTAAATTGAAGGGTGCTGCAAAGGATCTGGCTGATGGAGAGATCTCTACCAAAGATTTACGCAACCTTGCCAAGCTTGGCCAAAAGGTCAAGGGCCACAAAACCAAAGAACCCGAGCGTCGTAAAGATCTCCCTGGTCATGCAACGTTAGCGAAGGATTAAATTATATGAAATTAACCACCCAACGACTTAAGCAACTTATTAGAGAAGAACTAGCTAGCCTTAATGAAGTTGGCTATTTAGAAACGGAAGAAGATTTAAAAGACTGGACTAGTGGTTTTACTGGCGATCCTAATGATCCCCTTCCTTCTACTGTTGCTAAACACAGTGCCGACCTGGAGGCTGCGAAGACCCTGACCGCAGCCATGGACCCCGATGAATTAGAACAGCTGCTGCAGCATATAACTGATATTCTGGCCGAACCGGGTGCTCCGTCGAGCGATTGGGACGAGGACACTCCGCCGCTTGACCTCTCCGATCATGGCATTGGCAATGTACTAGCGTCGCCTGGTATTAACAAGGATCTAGATCGTCTTAAACGCAGGGCGCGACGGACCGTCGGTGGGGGCAAATGAAGTTAACCGAGCAACGACTAAAACAACTCATTAGAGAAGAACTTCGTCTAATACTTGAGGCTGAGAGTGGTACGTTAGGTAATGGTTATAAGTGGTGTCCCTCTGGCGCTAAGTGCCCTCCTCAAAGCAACAAGACAACTTGGTGGAAAGGTCGATGAGTGGTAACAAATTAGACGTCAAGATGTTGCGTAACTTGATCACTGCAGAGAAAAAAAATTTCGGTAAAAAAAAATTCGGCTTCGTGGTAGAACGGGAAGAAGTGGGCGCCCTCGAAAAGACGCAGCAAAGTCTCCAACGATATGAACGTGAGCATGAACTGCTCGCCACCAACATCCTCCCCAATCTAGAAGAACTTCTAGAAATCAACCCCCAAGATGAGTGGATAACACAAATGGTAGCCACAGTCAAAGGCCGTATAGAGCAGATCAAAGCAACACAGTCAGGGGGCGCGCCATGAAACACATCCTTACACGGGAAGACACAGTCACGTTGCTGGATGAGCTTTATGGCGATCTCCTGATCAAGCTGGATGCTCGACTGTCTGTTATAGAAGAAAAATTGAAGATAGAGGAACACGAGTGGAAAGCACGCGTGGACAAGGAAGCCGCCTCGGGCGGAGGCCTCAGATCTCTCCTATCAAATCTTTTCAGCTCCTAGACTTAACTTTCGTTTTAATTTAAGATATAATAAGTGTATGAAATTCTTAATATCTTTAGGCATCAATCTAATTTTTCTTTTTATTTTTTGGCTAGCGTGGCAAGAAAGAATCGACGCCACCAATGAGTTCATTACTGCCATATGGACCCTTACCGCAACTTTTAGTTTTTTTTGTTTCTCTTACCACATCAAAAAAGATCTTGGCTATTTTTTCTAAAGAGTAATGCTAGCATCTAGTTATTACAGGATGAGCGATGACGACGACAAAGTACAAAAGCTTCGTAAAAAATTAACCCGGTCGATGAGAGATAGTGGTTATACTGAATTTGAGATTCGTAGCCGAGAAGAGGCTATAGAATTTTTATATATTTCTTTCTCTGCCGCTGGCAAACATCACTTTCTCATCAAACAACTCCCGTTTTTGTTAGAGCCGGATACGATGTCTGAACAAGATTGGAAAGACTACATTGACCTAAGCTGGGGATGGTTTGGATTATATTCAGATAGTAATGAAGCAGATATAAACTAATGACATTCTCAGGATACAGTGATTATTATAATACTCCTGCTAGGCCTTTTAAGTATTTAAAGGGGAAGACTATCGAATCAGTCAAATGGGGAAGCGAAGAAATAGACGTATTTCATATTTTATATTCTTATGACCCAGCACGCAGATGCACGGATGGTCTTCTTGTAACTACAACAGATTTTAAAGATCTGGAAAAGAGAAAGCGCCGTGGTCGTTATATTGATACCCTCTATATAAAAGCACGCACTGATATGGGTCTATGGGAACTTAAAATGGAGAAAACGCACATTAAAGAATTGGGGCGCCACGCTTACTGGTTTCGATATGATAAAGCGGCGTCCCACCACATTTTAGAAAAGCCAACTTAATAGTTAGATTTAAGATCTTATTCACTATTTATAACACATGTCGGATCATCATGAGCAAGTCGAAGAATTTGTAAAATTATGGCGTTCTAATAACGCAGATGTTGAACCAGCGATGCCTTTGCAAGAAGCCTGGTTCGATACACTCACAACTGAAGCTACATGGTGGATTACCCAAAATTGGGATAAGCTGTTAGAGATGGGATGGGAGGGGATTAAAAAAATTGGCGACTGGCTAATGGAGTTTCTCCCGGACTGGATTGACGCTTTTAAGGTCGGCATGCGAAAGGAATTACATGAAACTGAAGAATTATATGATATCGTTGCACGAGCGGCTGGCGGGGGGCAAGTCACTAAAGCTGAGTGGCATACGGTCATCCGGCAAGCTTGGGATATACTGTTGACTACAGCCGTCATGTTCGGTGGGCGTTTCGGGGCCGCCGGTCTTTTCTTGCGATTGTTCCGGAAACACAAGATTATTACACCAATAGTTACATATCTTCTGTTCGCAAGCGGCGCGCTTAGTGATATTGTACTGCCCTCAGCCGTCGCTGCAGAGATGGAACGGAAGGATGCTGAGGCCGAAGCTGTAAAGGGAGCGCAGCCACCGGCTCCCGCTGCCCCAGCGGCAGCGCTGGATCTGGAAAGTATCATTACGAATGCGGCCAACCGAAATGGCGTACCTCCTCAAATCTTGTTAGCCACTGCGATGTTGGAGTCGGGTACCACAATACACAAGCCAACAGGATCCGGGGCTCGGAAGACTTTTTATCCCATGGGATTACAGAAGAATCGGGCCAGAGGGATTATGAAACAAATGGGAGTCCCCCAGCCAGATGATGCTGGGTTAGAACAACTTCTTTCTGATCCTATGCAACAGGTTGAATTAGCAGCTTACGATTTGGGTAGAGGGTGGAGAAAGTACAAGAACTACAAGGATGCAAATCGTCGCATCCGTGCTTATTGGGCTGCACCAGCCATAGCTCGGAAAGCTAAGAATTTTTATGACGAAGAAGAGATCGAAGGCCTTTGGTCAGGAAGCGTTCCATGGAAAAGACGATTCGCTAGATGGGACAAAGCATTAGAAGATTTAGGAATTCCAAAGCCTAAGGAATTTTCATAAAGTACAGACTATTTATATGATAGCACAGCTATTTTTAGGGAGAGACAAAAAATGAAACTTACAGAAGCCACGCTAAGAGAGCTTATTAGCCAAGTCGCCAAGGAAGATATAGGAAAGTTGGAAGAGGCCAGCGCTATAGACGTCCTAGGGAAAGATGTATTTAATATGCTTTATAGGTTAAAGGACCCTGCCGCACGACGAGCTTTAAAAATCGCTATGAATAAAGGCCAGGGGCTTCTCCAGAAGGGTATTGAGCCAGACCCCCAAAAAGGCGTCTTCGGCGGTGATGCTTCTAAAGTGGCCTCCACCTTTTTAGCTCAAGCACGAAGCGAAATCGAGCGGGCCGAGAGTGGCAAAGAGTCTCCCTCCCATGCGGGACAAGGCGACCAGCTAGGTGTAGGAACTGTGCGTCAAGAAATGGAGTTGGATGTAGATCCAGAAGGCGGAGAGGTACCTGCGGGTTTGGAAGAGCCAAAGGTAGGCCCTCTTTCGCCAGAACCCAAACCTAAACCCAAAAAGAAGAAGCGGCGTGGAAGGGGAGGTCGGGGAATTCGATTCACTGGTAGAAAAGCCAAGAGTTCAATTGGGAGTGTCCTAGGTGTTCAAGCTGCGATTCAGGCTGCCGGGGTACCTCACACACAGGGAGATGATTTCCTCGATGGCAAAAATGGACCCGGTACTCTCAAGGCTCTCAAATATTTCCAAAAGGCAGCTGGGCTCAAGCCTGATGGTATAGTAGGACCTGCTACTGTTAGGGCACTTCACCAAGTCAGCCGAGACCTCGCTGCTGGCGTAGAAGAACGTGAAGCAGCCAGACAAAAAGCGAAGGCGGACAACCCCCTGGAGCTTTCCCCGAAAGCTTTGGCCAACATGGAAAAGCATGGTCGGAAGAAAAGAAAAGCAGATTTTAAAAAGGCTAGGCAGATGGCCAGGCCATGGGAGCAAGCCGCGGCGCGACCGCCTTTGGACAGTGCGGAGACATCCCCGGACGGGCTTAGAATGAGAGAGTCGCTCTTACGAGACACCCTTAAAAACATTTTAGCCGAGCAGAAAAAGAGACGACAACGATAATGAGATCTACAACGCTCATTAAACTGTTGAAGGAAAAGGTCCTGCGAGAAGCCCGATACACAAGAAAGGGCCCTCGACCAGACGGGGAATATGAATTTTATCCTGTTACTGATTCAGGTGTAGAAATAGGGACCCCCACATATGTGGAAAAGAAATATCTCGATCCCGCGAACTGGGAAGGAGATTGGCCCCCTGCGAAACTTAGAAACAAAATTCTAGGCGATTGGCAGAAGGCGCAGCGCGCTAACTTCGAAGAGGAGGCTCAAGAGGAGGTGATTATTGACGAGCCTGATTCTGAAGAGATGGGACCTTCGGCTGATTTGGCCGGTGGTGAGAAGAAGAAAAAGAAGGGAAAGAAGAAGGGCCCCAAAGCCAAGGTTACTGGTGCTGGACGTAGGCGTC
>VMHT01157891.1_pt1 | contig 10349 bp, 11 predicted proteins | sample 4693611 | NCBI WGS metagenome assembly VMHT01 (sample SAMN12280063, study PRJNA550983) | marine metagenome | isolation source: seawater sampled from same location over 5 years 0.02-0.2 micron viral filtrate | place: USA: collected off the coast of southern California halfway between the port... ...
CTGCATCTCCTTTATCAACAACAGGAGGCGGTGGTGGTGGACAAGGAAGTCCAGCTCCAGCTAGAAACGGTGCACCTGGAGGTTCAGGTGGTGGTGGAAGAGAATCTGCACCCGGTGGTACTTGTGCTGGTGGTTGTGGAATTTGTGGACAAGGTTTTAAAGGTGGTGGATTAGCTGCACCAGGAAATGGAGCCGCAGGAGGCGGTGGTGGTAAAGGTGGAGTAGGTGGTTTAGGAGTAGTTCCTTCAGGACCAACATGTGGTGTTCAAGGTGGACCAGGTTTAGATATTACACCTTATCTTGCATGTGCAGAGTCAGGATACTCAGTACCAAATAATGGAATTTATGCTGGTGGTGGTGCAGGCAGACCAGGTGGTGATGAAAACCCAGGAGGAGGTGGATCGTGTTGGTACAGTCCTACTCCAGGAAAACCAGCCGCTGAAAGTAATGCTGGGACAGTTAATACTGGTGGTGGAGCAGGAGCTGGACAAGGAAATGCAACTGGTGGACCAGGTGGTTCCGGAGTAGTTTTAGTTATAGAAAAATGTCAAGCTTTAGGTGATAAGATAGCACCAGGGATTTGGCAAATGAATACAGTTTATGAACAAGTAAAAAATGATGACTGGGTATTTAGAACAGTATCTTTAAATTATTTAGTAGTCGCTGGCGGTGGTTCCGGTGGACAAAAAGAAGGAGGAGGTGGTGGAGCCGGCGGTTATCGTGCTGCTGGTTATGGACCTTCTCCATTACAAGGATGTCAATTAACAGTTAATGGTGGAGATTATGCAATAGTTGTAGGTGCCGGTGGTGCTGCTCGTTCAGGATCAAACCCTGTTGCTGATAGAGTTGGTATACAAGGAACTTCTTCAAGTTTTAATGCTCCTGGAACAGATGGAACAGATGCTATAACATCAGCAGGTGGAGGTGGTGGTAACTCTGAAGATTCTGGTTTATCAGCTCCTGCATCGCCAATAGCTGGAGGTTCAGGTGGTGGTGCTTCGGGTGGTAATAGTCCAGGTCAAACTGCAGGAATCGGAAACAGTCCCCCAACAACTCCTGCTCAAGGAAATGCAGGTGGAGCTGGTGGTAATAAACCTGGATGTGGTTATAATATTTCAGGTGGTGGTGGTGGAGCAACCGTAGCAGGTACAGCCGTTACTGGAGCAACAGCGGGTCCTGGTGGAGCTGGAGCACCAAACAATATAACAAATTCTTGTGTAACTTATGCTGGTGGTGGAGGTGGTGGTTACTATGGACCAGGTATAACTCAAGGTACTGGTGGAGCTGGTGGTGGTGGAGCTGGTGGAGCTTTCCCTGGAACAGCTGGTGTAAATGCTACAGTAAATACTGGTGGTGGAGGTGGTGGTGCATCTAACGGACCAGGAATGGCTTATTGTTCTACATCTTCAGGAGCTGGTGGATCAGGAATAGTTATTTTAAGAATGCCAGGATCAACAAGTGCATCAGTTGCACCAGGTACTAATAGTATTGCAACATTACCAGGCCCTGCAGGTGGATGTAAAGTAGCTACATTTACTGTATCTGGAACGTTGACAGTATAGAAAAATTAAATTATAAATATAACTTTTAAGGAGTAAAAAATATGGCACATTTCGCAGAATTAAAAGCATTAACAGATCCTACTGGATTTACGTCAGATTCACATCAAGTAGTACAAAGAGTAGTAGTTGTAGGAAATGATGTAGTTCCATCAGATGAACATGTTGATGGAGAAACATGGTGTATTAATTTTTTTAATGGTGGGATTTGGAAACAAACTTCTTACAATCATAATTTTAGAAAAAAATATGCAGGCATAGGAGATATTTATGATCCTGTAAAAAATAAATTTTTAAGTCAACAACCGCACGCTTCATGGTCACTTAATGAAAGTGATGATTGGACAGCGCCAATAACTTATCCATCAATTATAGACGATGGTGCAGATCCATCTGTATGGAGATATTTAATATCTTGGAACGAAACAAAATATAATGCTGACAACACTAAAGGTTGGGAAGCAACAAAAACTAACGACGAAGCGGAAACACAAACAATCTACGATTGGAACGGCACAGCTTGGGTGTCCGCATAGGAGGACACTAACATGCCAAGATCTGGCTCATCAAATGGTGGTATTTTAGGAAAAGCGAATAACACTTCGTTTGGAAAAAACACAGTTACATCTAAAACATCTAGTTCACCTAGTATAGTTACTACACAATCAGGCACAAGATTAGTTAATGCTATTGTTGTTGCCGGTGGTGGTGGCGGTGGTGGAATAGTTGGTGGCGGTGGTGGAGCTGGTGGTGTTAGATGTCTTACAGATATACCTGTTTCTGGTAGCACTGCTTTAGGAGCAGTAGTTGTTGGAGCTGGTGGATCAGCAGGACCAAGTTCTTGTGGTAATGGTGGTAAAGGCGCAGATTCAAGTTTAGTAATAGGATGTACAACATACACAGCTGAAAGTGGTGGAGGTGGTATTAGTAGAACATCTTCTTCTGTTCCCGGTGATGCACCAGGTGGTTCAGGTGGTGGTGGAGCTGGATGTAGTTCACCAAATAAAAATGGTGGTACAGGAAATACTCCTCCGACAACTCCCCCTCAAGGAAACACTGGTGGAACTGGAGGAAATCAACAAGGTGGTGGAGGTGGTGGTTTTACTGCTGTTGGTGGAAATGCTGACGCTGGTTGCGCAGGTGATGCAGGTGATGGTGGAGCAGGAATTTCAATAAGTACAACTTATCCAGGAGCACCCGTAGCTGCTGTTGGTGGTGGTGGCGGTGGAGGAATTAATGGTCCTGCTACTCCTTCAAGATTAGGTGCAGGTGGTTTAGGTGGCGGTGCTGCAGCTGGACTAGGATGTTCTGCCGCATGTAATGCTACTGCAAATACAGGTGGTGGTGGAGGTTCTGGAAGTGCTGCAGGTCCTAATGGTGGAGCAAGTGCTGGTGGTTCAGGATTAGTCGTTGTAAAAGAATTAAACAAAGCAAGTGGTGTGTGGTCAATGCAAAGCCAATTCCAAGCACAGAAATGTGGAACATGGCCTTTCTATGCAGAGTTTGCAGGAATAGATTATTTAGTAATAGCAGGTGGTGGTTCTGGTGGTAGTAAAAGAGGTGGTGGAGGTGGAGCTGGTGGTTACAAAGAATCAGCTGGTAGTTCTACTGGTTGTTATACAGTATCTCCATTTGGCTCTGGAGTAGCAGCTTTAACATTAGAAGGATTTGTATCACATTCAATTGTAATTGGAGCAGGTGGTGCATGTTCTCCGTCTTCCATACCTAACACAGCAAATCCAGGAAATAATTCAAGTTTTGGAGGTATTACCTCAACCGGTGGTGGTGGTGGAGCACAAGAAGGTGGAACAGGTGGACCCGGTGGTTCTGGTGGTGGAGCAGGAAACACTGACTCGTCCCCTACAGGTTCGGGTGGTACAGCTAGTCCTCCAGGTCAAGGTCATGCTGGTGGTAGCTCACTTCGTAGAGCTGGTGGTGGTGGAGGTGGTGCAGGAGCAGTAGGTAGTAATGCGCCAAGTTCTCCTTCAAGTCCATCTCCTACAGGAGCTTCAGGAAGAGGTGGTACTGGTGGTGCAGGAGCAACTTCAGGAATTACAGGATCATGCGTACAAAGAGGTGGTGGTGGAGGTGGTGGTGCCCAATACACAGGAGTTAATGCACCAGGTGGTGCTGGTGGTGGTGGAACAGGTAGTACGGGTCAAGGTGGATCTTCAAGTGCTACAGCAGGTACAGTTAATACAGGTTCTGGTGGAGGTGGTGACCAAGACGGACCTCAAATTGGAAGAGCGGGTGGTAGTGGAATAGTAGTTGTTAGAGCACCAAGTGCAAGAACGTTATCGGTTACTCCAGGAACTAATGCTACAAGTACAGCTCCAGGTGGACAAAAAATTGCAACCTTTACAGTTTCTGGAACATTGACAATAAGTTAATATTATTTTATACTGTCTTTATAAAGACATATGAACCTTACAAATTATTATTGGTATTTTCAATCAGTTATTCCTCATAGAATATGTGATGACATTGCAAGATATGGAAAATCTATACAAGATCAAATGGCGGTTACCGGTGGTTATGGTGACAAAAAATTAAATCAAAAACAAATTAAAGATTTAAAAAAGAAAAGAGATTCTAATATTGTTTGGATGAATGATAGATGGATATATAAAGAAATTCAACCATATATTTATAGAGCAAATGAAAATGCAGGGTGGAATTATGAATGGGATCATTCTGAGTCTTGTCAGTTTACAAAATATGTAAAAGGTCAGTATTATGATTGGCATTGTGATAGTTGGGATAGACCTTACCAAAGAGAAGCTAATGATCCAGCAAATGGTAAAATTAGAAAACTATCTGTAACAGTTACTTTATCAGATCCAAAAGAATATAAAGGTGGAGAATTAGAATTTGATTTTAGAAATCAAGATCCTGACAAACCTAAAAAACCGGTTAAATGTAAAGAAATATTACCTAAAGGATCTTTAGTTGTGTTTCCTTCATTTGTATGGCATAGAGTATGTCCAGTTAAAAGCGGAGAAAGAAAAAGTTTAGTAATATGGAATCTAGGATGGCCATTCAAATAATAGATAATTTTTTACCAAATTTATTTTTTAAAAAATTAAGTAATATATTTAATGATAAATTTAATTGGTTTTGGACTGAACATACAGAAGAAAACGATAATAATTTTATGTTTACTCATATGTTATGGGATTTTGAAATAGGAAGAAGTTCTCCGCATTTTGATACTTTTGAACCTATTTTATATTTTTTAGATAAACATATAAAAGTAACTAAATTAAGAAGAATGAAATTAAATTTATATACTAATCAAGGAAAAAGAATTGACCATGCAGAACACTATGATATAAAGAACGAGAAAGGTATAGTTATGGATACTGTTGATATAACCGTTTTAAATTTTACTACATGTAATGGTGGTACGATAGTTAATAATAAAGAATATAAATCTAAACAAAACCAAGGTTTAAATTTTAAAAACAGTTTAAAACATAATGGTTATGTTCAAACAGATACTAAAAGAAGAATTGTTCTTAACATAGCAACAAGTTAATTATATGAAAAAGAAAAAAGCTAAAGCTAGAAAACAAGAAATAAAAAAAGAAGTCGAAGGTTATCCTAAACAATTAACAAGAGAAGATTTTTTTAAATGTCCAATATGGTTTGGAGATGAACCAAAATTTGTTGATGATTTAAACAAAGCATCAGATCCATATATTGAAGAATCTAAAAAAACACTTAAACCGGCTATTGATAAACGTAATAAAAAATTTGGTGATAAGGGTGACATGGGCCATGTGTTTCATTCAACAACATTAATTAATGATCCTAACTTTAAACAACTACAAGATTATATAGGTGCTACAGCACATAATTTATTGAATGAAATGGGTTTTGATATGTCTGGTCATCAGTTATTTACTACAGAAATGTGGGTACAAGAATTTGCTAAAAAAGGTGCAGGACATCATACTTTACACACTCATTGGAATGGTCACATATCAGGTTTTTATTTTTTAAAAGCAGACAAGTCTACATCCTTACCTATGTTTGAAGATCCTAGACCAGGTAATGTTATGAATTTATTACCAGAAAAAGATAAAACAAAAATAACTTACGCATCATCAGCAGTTAACTATCAAGTTAAACCCGGTAGAATAATATTTTTTCCATCATACTTACCCCATCAATACATTGTAGATATGGGATATAGTCCATTTAGATTTATACATTGGAATTGCCAAGCAATACCGAAAGGAGTATTAAATGTCGTTTAAAAATAATAAATATACAGTATTAAAAAAAGCTATTTCTTCTGAGTTAGCTGCATTTGTTTATAAATATTTTTTAAACAAAAGAGCAGTTGCAAGAACATTTTTTGATACAAAATATATTTCACCATTTACAGAATACTTTGGTGTATGGAATGATGAACAAGTACCAAACACTTATTCACATTATGCAGATATTGTTATGGACACTTTATTAGAAGAAGTAAAACCCGTAATGGAAAAACACACTAAACTTAAATTAAGTCCTACGTATTCCTATGCAAGAATATATAAAAAAGGTGATGTATTAGCAAGACATAAAGACAGGTATTCATGTGAAATATCTACTACATTAAATTTAGGTGGTGACCCATGGCCAATATATTTGGACCCAACAGGTAAAAAAGGTCAAGCTGGTGTTAAAGTAGATCTTGAACCAGGAGATATGTTAATATATTCTGGTTGTGATTTAGAACATTGGCGAGAAGAATTTAATGGTAAAGACTGTGGTCAAGTATTTTTACATTACAACAAAGCTAATTCTAAAATGGCTAAAGAAAATTATTTAGATAAAAGACCTGTCTTAGGACTACCTAGTTGGTTTAAAGGTGTTAAATTATCTAAAAAATGAAAACGTATAAAAACGTTTTAAATAAAAAACAAAAAAATTTCTTAGATAATATTTTTAAAAACCAAGAAAATCCTTTCTATTTATTTAACCGGGACGATAATACATCTTATTTTATTCATAACGCAATACGTAGACAAAACCCAGATCTAGATAATAGTACATTAGCACCAGCTTTACGTTTATTGTTATCCGAAATAGCATCTAAAATTAATATAAAATATACTAAAATATTTAGATGTGCCATTAATGTAAGTTTTTATAATGGTGGTTTAAATAGATGTGAAACACACGACGATCATTTTTTTGATCATCGACAAATTTTAATATATTTAAATGATGCAGATGGAGACACTGTTTTATTAAATAAAAAAGGAACTAAAGAACTAAAACGAATTAAACCAGAGGCGTATAAAATTTTGGTTACAGATAAAAGACTACATTATCATTTTTTTCCTACAAAAGGGATTAGAAAAGTCATAATATATACTATTGATTGACAAAACTTTACAGATAGTCTATACATTAGGTTTGCAGGGGGATGATCCACCACAGATTCCCTCTGCTTAAAACCTATTGAAATCACCCACAATCTGATATAACACCTATTAAACAGGTTTTAATATATGCTACAAAAGTTAGGTTTTTTACCAGGATTTAATAAACAAGTTACATCTACCGGCGCTGAATCACAATGGACAGACGGTGAAAATGTACGTTTTAGATATGGCACACCAGAAAAAATAGGTGGTTGGACACAATTAGGTGAATCTAAACTTACTGGTGTTGCAAGGGGTTTACATCATTTTGTTAATACAGCTTCTACAAAATTTTCAGTTATAGGAACTAATAGAATTTTATATGTATATTCTGGTGGAGTATACTATGACATACATCCTTTAGTTAATCCATCAGGTACAGCTATTACAAATGCATTTAGCACAGTTAACAACGACCCAACAGTTACTATTACTTTTTCAGGAGCCCACAGTTTTTCAGCAGGAGACATAATATTATTTGGAGATGCTTCTACATTTTCAGCTATTACTAATTCTAATTTTGGTGTAGCTGATTTTGCTGATAAAAAATTTATGGTAACGAGTGTGCCAACTAATACTACAATTACTATAACAATGCCAAGTAATGAAACTGGAAGTGGAGCAACTACTTCTGGAGGTATAACTTATTATCAATACTATCATGTAGGACCAGCAGAACAGATAGGAGCTTTTGGTTGGGGTATAGCACTATGGGGTGGAAGTGTTTTAGGATCAGCTACCACAACTTTAAATGGTGCATTAGCAGATGACACTAATGGTAATAATAGTTCTGCTACAGAAATTACATTAGCTAGTACTACAGGTTTTCCATCATCAGGAACTAATTATATTCAAGTAGGTGCAGAAGAAATATCTTACACAGGAATTACAGGAAGTAAATTAACAGGAATTACTAGAGCAGCGAGGGGATCAACTAGGTCCTCACATTTAAATGGTGCTACTGTAACTAATACTTCTAGCTGGACTGGTTGGGGATCACCAGCAGCTAACACGGATAAAGTAACAGATCCTGGTTTATGGTCATTAGATAATTTAGGTACAACTCTTATTGCTTTAATACATAATGGAGAATGTTTTGAATGGGATGGTGATGCAGCTAATGCAACAGCAACTAGAGCTACAATTATAACAGGTGCACCTACTGCGTCTAGAGACATGTTAGTATCTACTCCCGATCGTCACTTAGTATTTTTTGGTACAGAAAAAACTATTGGAGATAAAACAACACAAGATGATATGTTTATTAGATTTTCTTCTCAAGAAAATATAAATGATTATACACCAACAGCTGAGAATAGTGCTGGTACACAAAGACTGGCCGACGGATCACGAATCATGGGAGCTAAACTAGGTAGAAATGCAATCTACATTTGGTCTGATACAGCTTTATTTACCATGCGTTTTGTAGGAACTCCATTTACATTTGCTTACGAACAAGTAGGAACTAACTGTGGATTAATAGGTATGAATGCAGCCGTTGAAGTTGATGGTGCTGCGTACTGGATGTCTGATAATGGTTTTTTTAGATTTACTGGTAAACTAGAATCAATGGATTGTTTAGTTGAAGATTATGTTTATGATGATCTTAACACTACATCTAATCAATTGGTATATGCAGGTATTAATAACTTGTTTGGTGAAGTTACTTGGTTTTATCCAACAGCTACATCAAATGTTGTTAACAGATCTGTTACTTATAGTTATTTAGATTCAACATCTAAACGACCTATATGGTTTACTAATGCAAGCACTCTATTTGCAAGAAGTACATGGGAAGATTCTGCCGTATTTGGTTTACCACATGGCACTAAATATGATGCGGGCACTGATACATCATTTGATGTAACTGGAAATACAGATGGTACAACAATTTATTTTGAACATGAAACAGGAGTTAATCAATTAGAAGCTGGAGCAGTTACTACAGCTATACCCGCTAATATTACTTCTGGTGATTATGATATTACACAAAAAGTTATTAGAGGAGCTGCAACTAATATGGCTGACCTTAGAGGAGATGGTGAAAATATTATGCGAGTTAGTAGAATCATACCAGATTTTATTGCTCAACAAGGAAGTACAATTGTACAATTAGATCTTAGAAATTATCCAAACGATACAGCAGCAAGCTCATCTTTGGGTCCTTTTACTATTACTTCTGGAACAGATAAAGTAGATACACGAGCTCGAGGTAGAGCTATAGCTCTTACTATATCTAATACAGCTGTGGATACTAGTTGGAAACTAGGTACTTTTAGATTAGATATACATGCTGGAGGAAGAAGATAGTGGCTAAGATAGTACAATCATTAACTAGAGCAAGTGCAGAATACGAAGAAGATGTAGCACAGTCTTTAGTTAGAGATTTAGATGCGGTGTTAGAAAAACTTAACACTACATTTCAAGAAGAATTAAAACAGGAGATAGAAGCTAGAAGTTTCTTTTTAGATTAATGGCAGTAGTAAACCAATATAAATTTATCGGTATAGATAACAGCACAAGTGGTGGTGTACTTACACCATTAGGATCTGGTATTCCTGCAGTTAATGAAACTATTGTTATTAAATCTATACTTGTTACATCAGCTGGTACACCTAGTGTAACTATTATTAATAATAGTATTACAGCTATTAAATCTAAAGCTTTAACAGCTAATGAAACTACAGAATTATTAACCCAACCGCTAATAGTAGAGGGTGGCAAAACCTTTACAGTACAATCAAGCACTTCAGATTCTTTTGATGTAGCTATTAGCTATCTAAACATTAAGAAAGAGGTAACAACATAATGTTAGAAATAACACCAGAAAAAATAATAACGACAATTAAAAACAAGAAAACAGGTCAAGTATATAAGGATGAAGAAGCCTTAAAAGCTGCTAATATACCTGAAGAAGATGTGCAAAGAGATGTAACAGTTATCATGCCAGCTCTTGATTTGTTTGGAAAAACACAGTAAAAGGAGATACTATGGACGAAAAAATTTCAATGACAGAATCAATAGAAGCTGGAGCACCTAATATTAAATACAATAGTGGTGATATTAGAATGGGTAGACAAGAACCAAATGATCAAAGCATGCAAATTGCAGCAGAAATATGGTCACAAATGGAGCCAGAACAAAAAGTTCAGTTTCAAAGTTTTGAAGCTTTTTTTGAAAGTGGTATCTGGAAACAAATTTTACAACAGTTGCAACAAGATCAATCAGGAATTAGATCTCAAGCTCCAGAAATGAGTATGAGTGAAAACGTTAACATGGCAGAGCAGATGCCTGGTGGCGGAATAGCTGATGTTGATGTCAGAGAAAAAGTTGCAATGGCAGCCAACGGCGGTTTGATGGGTCTCTA
>VMHT01111858.1_pt1 | contig 10348 bp, 7 predicted proteins | sample 4693611 | NCBI WGS metagenome assembly VMHT01 (sample SAMN12280063, study PRJNA550983) | marine metagenome | isolation source: seawater sampled from same location over 5 years 0.02-0.2 micron viral filtrate | place: USA: collected off the coast of southern California halfway between the port... ...
TCCTGCAATGTCCCCACAATAAGCGGAGGTGCTCGTAAATGCCTGACTTCTTCTTCTAGGCGACCTGCTTGCTTTTTGACATTACGAAGTTCAGATTCAATATGGGTTCGTTCACTGATCAACTCTTGGGTCTGTTCCTGCAATTGACGGTAATCTTGTTCGAGTTTTTGGAATTCATCTTCTCGTGTATTTTTCACAGCATCTGAATTCCGTTCCACTTCACTGCCCATGCCAATCACTTCTTCCTCGGGTCCAAGGTTCATCAACTCATCGTAAAAAAATGCAAACATGGGCGAAGGGTTCATGAAATGTCGCTACGAGGACAATACAGGGAATACAATGGGAGATTGCGAGTTGTGCGGGGCTACCAAGGTTTCAACACGGGAACACCGAGTTAACAAAGCAATGTTAGCGATTTGTCAGAAATGTGTTGGACAAATGAATCTCGAGCCAAAACAAGAGGCACCTGGTCTCGCAAGAGCTCGAAGAACTCCAGCAGGGAAACCCCAATCGCGTACATTCAGAAAAAACAACATCATGAATAAAACTGAGAGAGAGCTGGCAGAAGATTTTTCTCGCAGGATTGTCAATGGTCGCGAAGCAAAAGGGTGGTCTCAAGCACAACTCGGTCAACGAATGGCTGAGACCATCAATGTCATCAAATCAGCAGAATCTGGAAAGGCTCCAACAGATTCAGTTGTTCGTAAGTTTGAAATGACTCTTGGCATTGAATTAATGATTGAATCGACTGGTGAACACCAGTCCATGATAGGCAAAGGTGCCAATAGCCGTGGAATGACCATCGGAGATTACCTCAAAGATTTGCGGTGAAAGCATGGATATCCCAGTACATGCTATTTGGCTTGCACAGGACGACCCCAAAAAAAACACAGCTGTACGAGCATCCAAGGATAGGTTGCTGAAGTTACACAAGGATTTCAGGCGGTTACCTCGAAAGGGCATAATCCTAGAACCGTTGTGTGGCAAAGTTCTTGGTCCAGAAGATAGGGATATTTTTGAACAAAATGGAGCGTTAGTAGGTCTTGATTGTTCATGGGCGCAAATAGAGAGTTCTGTTGAACATGTCATGCGTAAAACACGTCTACAACCGCGCATGTTACCATTATTACTCGCAGCAAACCCTGTGAACTGGGGCAAACCAGGAAAACTCTCGACAGTAGAGGCTCTAGCTGCGTCCCTCTACTTGTTAGGTAACATTGACCAAGCCCGTGAATTGCTGAGTAAATTTCGATGGGGAGAACGGTTTTTGGAACTGAATCAAGAGCCTTTAGAGGCGTATGCAAATGCAAAGAGCTCCTCTGAACTAGTAAGCCTGCAATTTGAATTCTTTGATATTGAGGTGGATGATAATGAATAGCGGTCGATCTCAACTACCACTTCAACGATTGACACACACAGGATTAGAAATCCAGAAAGAAACAGTTGTTGAAGAATTCGCAGTTCAGCTAACAGCACTTGACAAGAATGGAGATGTTTACTGCCACACCACACTACTGGCCACGCCTGTAGATCTCGTTGAGTTGCATATTGGACACCTCCATTCGGAAGGTTATGTAGATGAATTGACGGCTAGTCATAGGTTCAGCCATTCCTATCAAGAAAATCACATTGTCCACTATGACGGATTTTGTTCACAACCAGCCCGCAGTAACATCGTAACCTCTTCATGTGGTGCATGCAATCATCCAGACCTCCTTGTCGAAGGAATCAACACCTCTCCAATGAATCAATTTCATGTAGATCTTCCACTCGAGAGCATTCAATCTTCCCTGAATGAGTTAACATCAAAAATGATTCTTTTCAAAGAAAGTGGTGGCAGTCATGGCTCTGCACTCCGCTGTCAAAGTGGCGAAGTTAAATTTGTGGCTGAAGATATTGGCAGACATAATGCTGTTGACAAAACAATTGGGAAAGCAATTCGATCGCAATATGAATTAATTGGAACTTCAATGTTGTTACTTTCAGGTCGATGCGGGTGGGATATTGTTGCAAAGGCAGTACGTGTTGGGATTCCAGCAATAGCATCCTTCGGGGCTTTTTCGAGTGCTGCTGTACACTTGGCTCGAGAACATCAAGTCACATTGTATGGATTTGTGAGTTCAAAAGGTGCATGGAAAGTGGGTTATTGAATGGGATTCCCTCCAAGCATTCATGAGATTGATTGATTTCCCCACATCATGAAGGAGATGCATAATGGCACCACGCCACCCGACAGAACGGGTTTACGCCTCTCCAAAGTTAAGAACACAGCAGCAGGCATCCCTGCAGCAGTTTCTTCATTGAATCACGGCATACGCAAGATGGGTGTCACAAAAACCGTACGATCTCTTCTCATGGTCAATCAGAAAGAGGGATTCGATTGTCCTGGATGTGCATGGCCAGATCCTGAACATCGAACATCATTCGAATTCTGTGAAAATGGAGCGAAAGCTGTTGCTGATGAAGCCATGAAAGCTAACGTTGATGCCTCTTTTTTTCAGAAATACTCGATAACCGACCTGCTGAAGAAATCTGATTTTTGGTTGAATAATCAAGGTCGAATCTCACAACCAATGATTCGTAATGAGGGCGCAAACCACTATCAACCGATTGATTGGAATGAGGCATTTGACTTAGTAGCACAACATATTCAATCAATGGAAGATCCTGAACGTGGCGTTTACTACACATCTGGACGCACTTCAAATGAAGCCGCTTTTCTCTATCAGGCATTGGTAAGAGCACTTGGTACAAACAACATGCCGGATTGTTCGAATATGTGCCATGAATCGAGTGGTAAAGCATTAACAGAAACCATTGGAATCGGTAAAGGCACTGTTCATTTGGAAGATTTCAATCATGCTGATCTTATTCTCGTCATAGGGCAGAATCCAGGGACAAATCATCCACGTATGCTTACAGCACTTCGCGATGCCAAGAAGAAAGGTGCGAAAATTATCAGTATAAATCCCCTACCTGAAACAGGATTGAAGCGGTTTAAACACCCTCAAGATTACATGAATGCAGATTTCCAATCAACTCAACTGGCGAATCTCTTCGTACCAGTCCGCATTGGTGGCGATGCAGCACTACTCAAAGGAATTATGAAGACACTCGTGGAATCAGGTACACTCAATACATCATTTATTGATACGAAAACAATAGGATTTGATGAATTTCAAGCATCTCTTGAAAACTACTCTTGGACTCAGATTGTTCAAGATTCAGGAATTGAACGTTCAGTGATCGAAGAAATAGCAACAATGTGTGATAAATCCAATGCAACAATTGCTTGCTGGGCAATGGGACTAACACAACATCGAAACGGTGTAGCAGTGATTCAAGAGGTTGTGAATTTGCTGTTAATGGGTGGCCATATCGGACGCAAAGGAGCAGGTGTATGCCCTGTCCGCGGACATTCCAATGTCCAAGGTGATCGAACAGTAGGTATCTGGGAAGCTCCGTCAGAATCATTCCTGGATAAAATGGAAGATGGATTGAAATTCAAAATTCCACGCAAACATGGCTATGATGTTGTTCATTCAATTCATGCGATGGAGGAAAAAAATGTGGACGTATTCATTTCAATGGGTGGAAACTTCCTCTCGGCAACACCGGATACTCGAAGGACTGCAAATGGTTTGCAACACGTCGAATTAACAGTTCAAATATCTACTAAATTGAATCGTAGCCATCTCATTACAGGCAAGACAGCTCTGATCCTACCTGTTCTGGGCCGTACTGAAATTGACATTCAAGAGGAAGGCGAACAATTCGTAACTGTTGAGAATTCCATGGGTGTTGTTCATCGCTCCAAAGGGGGCATGAAACCCGTATCGACGAATCTTGTTAGCGAACCATACCTTGTAGCACAACTCGGACATCGGTTGTGCCCGGATGTGCTACCTTGGACAGATTTCATGAAAGATTACGATAGTATCCGTGATCTGATGGAACAATCGCTTAACGGATTTGATGATTACAATCGTCGTGTTCGCCAAACCAATGGATTTCTCTTGCCGAATCCACCAAGGGATTCGTGTGAATTCAACACACCAAGTGGGAAAGCCTCATTTTCAATACATTCTCTGCCTGATGTTAATATTCAACCGGATCGTTTTATTCTTATGACAATACGAAGTCACGATCAATACAATACAACGATCTATGGTTTACATGATAGATATCGTGGGGTTCATGGGAACCGTAGGATTGTATTCATGAATGCACTGGACATGTCGGAACGAAATCTCAAGACAAGAGATGTCATCAACATTACGAGCCATTTTGATGGTGTTGCACGAGAATCGAAAGATTGGATTGTCGTCCCATATGAGATTCCACGTGGCAATCTTGCAGCATACTTTCCTGAAGCAAATGAACTCGTCCCCTTGGAATCAACAGCACACATTTCGAACACACCTACATCAAAATGGATCGAGGTTTCTCTCTCCACTTCAGATGGAATCATCATTGAAGAGGAATGAGTGAAACAATGGGCGATAATGCGTATGTCCGTCTTGTTCGAGAGAACAAAACCTACCGTCAATTCTGGATTGCTGCATTCATCTCAATGTTTGGAGAATGGTTCAATACAATCGCCTTATTCCTACTCATTTTGAAATATACCGATTCAGAATTGCTTCTCGGAATTTTAATGGCTGTGCGCATGGGTTGTTTTGCTCTTATGCAACCCTTCTTTGGCTTGTTAGCAGACCGAGTCAATCGTAAACGTTTGATGATTATCACAAATATTCTACAAGTATTCCTTGCACTGGCATTCATTGGAGTTGATGGCCCTGAGGATATGTGGTGGATGTTTCTTTGTTCAGGAATCATGATGGCTTTCCATGGGCTCTATGTCACCGCTGAACGAGCAGCATTACCAAATATTGTATCAAGAGAAGATCTCACAACAGCAAATGCTCTTGACAGTGCAACATGGTCAACTGCCCTGTGTTTGGGGGCGTTTGTTGGTGGGATTGTTGTCTCTGAATACGGCGTCACAGTTGCATTCGTCATCGATTCTATTACCTTCTTGATTGGAACATTATTGCTTATCCCTTTGACAGTGCCACAAACCTATGACAAGGCATCATCAGGTTCACTTATCACTTCTGCGCTGAAAGACATATGGATTGGGCAAAAAAGAATACAATCTGATCCGCGTCTTTTCCGAATTATCTTTGCCAAAACATCGTGGAATATTGCAGGCGGAGGTTTGGCTGGTGTATTCCTGGTCCTTGCTGGAAACAACATTGACTTTGTAGGCGCAGCCTTAGGATTTGGCATCTTTTTCTTTGCGAGAGGCGTAGGAACAGGTATCGGCCCTATTCTCGCACGCCGATTCTTCAAGGATTCTGAGAAGTGGCCACGGCTCATTGGATTATTGATCGTCATGAGTGGTATTTTCTATCTCTTCGTAGGGATGAGTCTTAATGGGCCGTTATTGTTGACTTTAGCTTTGGTTACACTTGCTCATACTGCAAGTGGAGGAAACTGGGTACTTTCGACTGTACTCACCCAACAATGGGTCGAAGACGAAATGCGCGGTCGTGTATTTTCAACAGATATGCTTCTTCTCTCAATTGGACAAGTGATTTCCACAATATCAGCAGGTTATCTCATAGAAAATGAATATGTCAATTTGCAACAGGGCATCATTTCATTTGCATGTCTCATGATCCTTTGTGGTTTAATTTTCACCGTATGGAATCCTAAATCTAAGGACACAGCTCGTGTAGACATACTGGTGGAGTGAAATAGAGCCTTTCATTTGAATTCGGATCAATGACATCCAACTGTAGGGTCGATGTTTCACCTTCCTGAACGGTTACGACCGAGGATGTACTAGCAGGAAGGTAATCTTCTCCCGTTGATGCTAGAGATACTCGTATTGTGTGGCCTGATTCGATGATTGCATCCAACGGCATGAATTCCATTTTTGCATTGATCGTTTCAAATACAGGGGTCCATGTTTGTATATCATCGCCCCCAGCATAATACCGCAAGTCCATGATAGCATGACCTACGTGAATACATGTTCCTTCATAACAATCTTCGAGAAGAGCATAAAGTTGACCTCCTACAGTTGCAGTAGTAACATCAACATGGAATCTTGGTGTTCCTGCAATTCGCAAGGTTCCAGCAAGGGGTTCTGTTTCCCAAATAGGCCCAGATGAAGCGTCAGGGAGAATCGTCATCGAACCACCGATGTTAGAGAGTTCATTACCGAGGCTAGCAGTCCATTCAATAGCATCGGCAGGAGGATATCGATTTTCAATTCTCCAATCACCGTAGTTATCCTGAACTTCTATCCATTGGCCTGGTTGTGGACCACGTTCTTGCAGGTAATACTCAAACCATTCGAGCAAATCCTGCATCCAATCATAACGAATCATTTCCGGGAAAGCCTCACCCCCGCGCCCACCAAGATCGCTACGTTCAAACAACTGGACTGGACGATCTGGATAATCGTGATCCCATTGTCCAAACAATCCTTTCGCTTCAATTCCAGCGTCAATAAGAGCGTTCATTGTTGGCACTGCCATGTGGGGGTCGACATTCCAATCATGCATCCCTTGAATGAGATATACTGAACCCTGATAATTTTCCAAAACTCTGTCTAAGAAATAACGTTCAGCCCAATAATCACCGAACACCTCTGAACCCAAAAGATAGGCCGAACCACCGGTTCCTGGACCGATGAGATAATCTGGACATATATTTTGGTAGTCTTCTTCATCACCGTCGATACCATACGAACCATAGACGCCATTGTGCATTATTGGTGCGCGAGCTTCTGCACTACCGTTACGCCACATCAGTTCTTTCACCCCAATAAGGCCGGAAATAGGTACAATTGTTTTGAGATAATCATGCTCATCTCCGAACATTGCTGCCTGCCAAGGAGTGGAACCATCGTATGATTTACCGATGAGGCCAATGTTGCCGTTACTCCAATTTTGCTCTGCCAACCAACGAACTGCAGCATCATTTCCTAGTTGTTCCGCAGTACCCATCAAATCCATGCAATGATTTGAACGGCCAGTTCCTGAAACCGAAATTTGTGCAAAGGCATAACCATGCGGTAAAATTTGGTCGATGATCATGGAACCAAGCCAACTGCCGGGGACTTCGATTGTAGGCGTTTGAACCGATGGTTCTTGGAAATAAGGCCCAATTTCTGCAATGACTGGAACCAATACGCCTGGTTCAACATTGGGTCGCCAAACAGCCAAGCTGATCAAGCCATTTGGAGCTGCACCTCCTTCCTCGAGTGGTAATTCATACTCAACGAAGTGGTGTGTGGAATTCCATTCATTCGCCGTTTCAAGTATATCATATGGGCCCGTTTCCAAAACATAACCGTGTTCACCATCGGTTTTGTAATCCATAAGATAACGTTCCCAAACGGGTACATTTGTCCCATTTGATTGGTTCTCATCGTTCACCATAGAGGAGACCGAATTACCAAATGTTGCAGAAATAAAGAGGAAAACGATGCATACTGCAATTGTCGCACCAAGCACAGCGTTGAATGATTTGGACATATCTTTTTCAACATCCAAGAGAACTGCATCAACATCATCATCTTGACTCATGGTTGTGACACAGTAATGGACTTCTTCAACCCGTCGATTTAATGGTTGATGAATAATACTCAAGTCCTTTGGTTGCGTGGCTGATAATATTGGGGGATTCATATGAGAGAAGACATCATCATCGGACTCCCTGATGAGTTGCCAGAACACCCCGGAATTGATCCGGATGTGGATCATGCACCAATCCGTAAACAAGTCCTCACTCACCAAGAAGAGAGACTAGCGCTTCAAAACGCTCTTCGATATTTTGATCCGAAACATCATTCAGTTTTAGCAAAAGAATTTCTTGATGAATTACGTCAATATGGTCGAATATATATGTACAGATTTCGGCCTAAAGAAACCATCAAAGCCCTTGCCATCACTGAATATCCTTCCCACTCAACACAAGCTGCTGGTATCATGCTTATGATCGACAACAATCTTGATCCAAGTGTTGCGCAATTCCCACATGAACTGATAACCTACGGTGGCAATGGAGCTGTATTCCAAAATTGGGCGCAATACCGATTGGTGATGAAGTATCTTTCAGAAATGTCTGATGAACAAACTCTTGTCATGTATTCTGGCCATCCACTTGGTCTATTTCCATCGAATAGAGATTCTCCCCGAGTTGTTGTAACCAATGGAATGATGATACCCAATTATTCGACAACTGAGGAATATGAGCGATTAAATGCGATGGGTGTGACTCAATATGGTCAAATGACTGCGGGTTCATACATGTACATCGGGCCTCAAGGAATTGTTCACGGAACAACAATCACATTGATGAATGCTGCACGAATGAGGTTTGGAGTATCCTCAGACAGCGATTTGTCAGGATTATGCTTTGTCACATCCGGCCTAGGTGGTATGTCTGGTGCGCAAGCAAAAGCGGCTGTTATTGCCGGAGCCGCTTGTATTGTAGCAGAGTCAAACCCTGTGGCAGCTGAAAAACGACACAAGCAAGGTTGGGTCGAACATCTTTCATACGATGTAGATGAAGCGATTGATCTGATGCACCTGGCATCGCAAGAAATGCGTGCAACTTCCGTGGGATTTGTCGGAAATATCGTAGATTTGTGGGAACGTATTGCTGAACGCGATATCTTCATCCACTTAGGGAGCGATCAAACTTCACTACACAACCCCTTCCAAGGTGGATACTTCCCTGCAGGTTTGAGTTTTGAAGAATCTCAGCACATGATGCATCAGAAACCAGAAGAATTCAAAGTCAGAGTTCAAGACTCACTTCGCCGACATGTACAAGCCATCAATACACTTGTAGGGAAAGGTATGTTCTTCTGGGACTATGGTAATGCATTCCTCCTTGAATCTGGTCGTGCAGGGGCTGACATATTTCAACAGGATGGTTCCTACAGATACCTCTCCTATGTTGAAGACATCATGGGGCCGTTGTGCTTTGACCTTGGATTTGGACCGTTTCGCTGGGTCTGCTCATCTGGCCTTGAATCAGACCTCCTTGAATCTGATAAAATTGCAGAAGAAGTACTTACTGAAATGCTTGATGAGACTAAAGATAAATTTGTAAGGCAACAAATACAAGACAATCTGCGGTGGATCAAAGAAGCAGATGAACACCAACTTGTTGTCGGTTCAAAGGCAAGAATCCTCTATGCGGATGAACAAGGAAGGACGCGAATTGCCACTGCAATGAATCACGCAATTGCTCAAGGACGAATCTCAGCCCCGATCATTCTCGGACGCGACCATCATGATGTAAGTGGGACGGATTCACCGTATAGAGAAACCGCGAATATCCGTGATGGTTCAAAATGGACTGCTGACATGTCAGTACAAAATTTCGTTGGAGATGCCATGAGAGGGGCCACTTGGGTTAGCCTCCATAATGGAGGTGGCGTTGGTTGGGGTGAAGTGTCCAATGGAGGCTTTGGCATGGTCATTGATGGTTCTGAAGATTCAGAACGTCGTTTGCAATCCATGTTGCATTGGGACGTCACAAACGGGGTTGCGAGGAGAGCATGGGCTCGTAATGATGGTGCTATTGAATCCATCAAACGCGCTATGAATATCAATGAGGATCTCCGAGTAACTATTCCGCAGGTGGTTGATGCTGCAGTGCTTGACGATATTTTTGGAAGTGACTAAATTGGAAAAACGCACCGTGGTTTTGGACGGGATCACATTAAGCACACTTGATGTCCATGACGTTGCACACGACTATGCGGTTGTAGCTATCGCACCTGAAGCACTGGTTAAGGTACAAACAGCCCGAGATGTGGTAGACAGAATTGTATCAGGAAATGAGGTAGTTTATGGAATCAATACTGGCTTTGGATCCCTCGTCCACACACGTATTGAGCAAGATGATGTTGAACAATTACAACTTAACCTCATACGCTCTCATGCAACAGGATTAGGTCCTGTTTTGTCAACTGAAGTGGTGCGCGCAATGATGTGTGTGCGATTAAATTCCTTGGTCAAAGGTCATTCAGGGTGTCATCCTGATGTCGTCCATCAATTATCCCAATTTATCAACAATGGAATCCATCCAGTCATTCCACGGATTGGTAGCCTTGGTGCAAGCGGTGACCTAGCGCCTCTTTCTCATCTTGCTTGCGCACTCGTTGGAGAAGGCAAGGTGGAATTTCAAGGTGAAATCATAAGTGCTATGGAAGCAATTCAACAATGTGAATTAGTTCCATTAACACTGAAAGCAAAGGATGGTTTATCTCTCATAAATGGTACGAGCCTCATTACAGCCATGTTATCGTTATCCA
>VMHT01198105.1_pt1 | contig 10348 bp, 22 predicted proteins | sample 4693611 | NCBI WGS metagenome assembly VMHT01 (sample SAMN12280063, study PRJNA550983) | marine metagenome | isolation source: seawater sampled from same location over 5 years 0.02-0.2 micron viral filtrate | place: USA: collected off the coast of southern California halfway between the port... ...
GGTTTAATGTTTACCATTAGAAAATTTATTAATAGAGTTAATGGTGATGATTACAATGTTGCTTTAACCAAAGAGATAAAAGAATTGTTAGTTTCAATAGATAAGAACGAGTACAGCAAAGAAATAAATAACGAACACTTTGATAAACTTATTAAAGTCAGTATGGAAGTCTGCGAGAAAATGGAAAAAGCTACCGAATATATGAGTAATCTTAATGTTAGATATACCTCTGACACTTCTAATAATAAGTTATTAGATAAAATGTTAGATGAGTTTAAAATGGAAAAGGTTAATTTAACAGTACAATTACCAAAAGGTGCAGACATTGTACAACCTGAGCAATCATGGCCAACTGGACTAGGAAAAGCAGAAAATAACAAAAAATAAGTTTTACTTTTTAGTAAAATAGTTTAAAAGAGCAGTATAACAAAACAAGGAGAACAAATGAAAATAAAACAATTATTACAAATACAAAAAATAGTAGAGGGTCGTGCTATACCTTATGATGTATTAGAGGGTATAGAAGAAACTACTTATTATTCTAAATCAAAAGAAGAAAATATCAATATTGGCGATATGCACCTAACTCATTTATTAAGAGTATTTATGAATAATGATTACATCTATGAACAGTTTAATAAAATTATAAAAAAACATAATGAATCTGTTGAAGATGGTACTTATTGGAAAATTAAAAAAGAGTTAGATGATGCCAAAAAAAATTAAAAAGTGGCAAGAACTTACTAAAGGTGAACAGAATACTTTTTACTATACTTTTTTAGGATATTCTAAAATGGACGCACATTATGATTTACCTAAAGAATATCAAAAAGGTTGTAAATTAAGACAAAGAAAGGAAGAAAAAGAAAATGAACAATATATCTGATAAAGAAACATTTCCTATTATTAAAACAGATTCTTTTAAGCATAGTTTTAGTTCAGTTGGTAAGTTTATAAACAATCCTAGTGCTTGGTTATGTCATTATGCTTTAGGATTAAGAAGTCCTAGTACACCAGCTATGGTAAGAGGTAATGTTTCAGAGTTTGGTGCTTATTATAAACTAAAAAGAGCAAGTCAGATTAAAAGTGATAAACTATGTTCTAAATTACTTAAATGGAAATTTGATAGAAATAAATTTGTTGATGGTAAAGGTGAATTACAAAACTCAATAGCAATAGCAGATGTATTTACTAAATTTTTACAAGACAGACAATTAACAAGAGTAGTTAGTTATCAAAAAGAAATCTCTCAAACTATTCAAGGTTTAAGTTATCCTGTAAGAGCTTTTACTGACTTTGAGTTTGATAATATTATTGTAGATGCTAAATCAACTATGCGTATGCCGTCAGCACCTAAAGTAGATCATATTAGGCAACAAGCATTATATTCAAAATTATATAATAAACCTACTGCTTTACTTTATGCTACACCTAAAAAAACAATGTATTATCAATTAGAGCAAAACGATATTGAAGATGGATATAGTCAAATGGTATCTTATTTTAAATCATTAGAAAATTACATTAAAAGATGTAATAATAGTTTAGAGGAAGCTATTAAAACAACTCCTCTATATACAGACCCCAATCCTTTCGCTTGGGACATTAACATAAAACAGGAGGCAGAAAAAATATGGCAAAAAGTAAACAATTAAGTGGTTTAGATAAAATGTTTGAATTGTCAAAACCATTTGATAAAAAAGACATTCAATGGCGAGTACAAAGACTTACCAAAGATGGTACTGCTGGTTTAGCATTAGCATACATAAATGTAAGACAAGTACAAGATAGACTCAACGAAGTTATGGGTACTGATTGGCAAACTAAACACGAAGTATTCGGTGCTAAAACTATTTGTAGTCTAGGTTTAAAACTAGATGAAGAATGGGTTTGGAGATCAGATGGTGCTGGTGATACTCAATTTGAAGCTGATAAAGGTGCTATCTCTGATAGTTTAAAAAGGGCAGCAGTTTCATTTGGTATTGGTAGGCACTTATACGATTTACCTAGTATATGGGTAAAGTGTCAATCTAAACAAGTTGGTAGTAAATATTATTTTCAAAGATTTACAGAAGATCCTTGGGATAAAGTAAGACAATCTAACTCGGACTTTAGCTAATGGATATAGCTAAAATAGTTGTAAGCAATAATAAATCTGCAAGAGATAAAGAGGTAGAAAAAATTGCTAAAATATGTGATCTTATGGGTAAGAGAACTGCCTTGATTGACATACAAACTGACATTTGGGAGAAAATAGAGGAAATAAATAAACAGTTATTACCTTTAATGCCCAAAAAAAAGAAAAGATATGATTCTAATGTATATTAGATGCCTATTAGCTATCTTCATTTTAAATTGCTTAAAGAAATGGCATATGAAGATACCTTTGGCAAAGATAAGAAAATTAGAAAACAATATAATGAATACTTAAAGGAGGAAAATGACAGATATAACAAAATATCAAAATGTATCATTAAGAAAAGAAACACACGCAAAATGTGTGAATCTAAGTGAAAAAATATTACCTGCTGGACAACCATTATCAATCGCACATACTGTTGATATATGTGTAGATTTCGTAAATAAATATGGTTTTGAGAAAAAATCAGCAAGTTTTATTCAACAAACATTATCAAAAATAATAGAAAGGAGTAAAAATGTTAGATAAGCCAATATACTTTAATGTATATAAAAACGACAACCCAAATCCAAAAGCACCTACGCATAGCTGGAATAAATTTACTGTTAAGCAAGATATAGTAATTAAAGCTGGTACAGTAGTTGATCTTAAATTTTGGGGTAATTCTGAAAGAGATGGAAAAGCAAATCCACACTTACAGATAGTAAATCACGACCCTAAATATGCTAAAAAAGATGGCGACAAAGGTGGTGTAGCCGATAGAGATATTAATTATCCTAGTAAATCTCAAATGAACGAACAAGATTTTCTTGATGATGAGATTAAATTTTAGTATGATACTCTTAATGGTTGTTAAAAAATACTTGATAAAACTCTTTGTATGTGGTAGCACTTCTTTAGTTTCCGAGTTAAAATGGGAAACTGAACAAAAAGTAGGCGACCTGATACTAGAGGTGTCTAAAAGTTTGCCACGAGGTATTAGGGCAACCATAGAGGAAATATGAACGAGAGAATAAGAAAACTCGTTGAGGCTTTGGACAAGACCCATCAAGGTTATGTTTCAAAGGTTGTTTCAGACGGAGGAATAAGTCTTGAAGCAAGTAAGTTGGGTAGAGAGTACAAAGATATTCAACGAGAAATGATTGTAGTTGATAATAAAGATAAACAAGAAAAGTATTAACTATAATTAGAAAAGATTAGAGATTATTACAAACTATTAGTTTAGTTCACGAGGATTGTTTGCTCTAATTGAAAATAACAAAAGAAAGGAGATAAGATGAGTGATGTAAGAACATTTACATTAGATACTAATAAGATGTTTAGTGAGTTAGAAACTGCTTCTGAAAAGAAGTGTCAATCATTATTTAAGTTTAGAAAGTTAGACAAAACAGAAAAGGTTCTGCTATCTAAAATTAAAGGTGCTTTAAAACTAAAACACAATGACAAAGTTAGCCAAACTGAATTAACTGATGAAGCATATAGACATAGTAAGTATGCCGATTGGTTAAGAGAATATTCTGAAGCAGAACAAGAATATAATAGAGATCGAGATAGATATAATAATCTTGTTGCTTTGAAAGATATGAGAATTACAGAGGAAAGTTCTGCACGATATTTAATTAATAAAAAATAAAAAAAAGCCCTAGTGTTTTAAGCTAGGGCTTCTTTAATACTTTTCACCAAGGGAGGTAAAAATGTATCTTAAAAATATCATATTTTATTTAAAAAGTAAATCATTAAGTATATCCCATAAATTAGGGTTTTGTTTAAATATCCTAGTATAACCATCACCTACTGTCTGTGCTATTGGTTCTTCACCTCTTTTATTGACATCTATATTCTCATTGTAAATAATAATGTGAAATAACTCGTGCATTAAAGTATTGAATAATCTCTCGCCTTTTATATTCTGATCTATGTATAAGATGTGCTTATTAGGATCGTACATACCATAACAATCTTTTAAATCTTTGTAGATTACTTTTATTTTTCTTCTTCTATATTTAATAGAAGTTAAATCAGGATTAACTAAATTCATTTTGAGTATCTTGTTATTAGTGCTTCTGATAATTTTTTAATTAGTTGTAATGCTTCCGTATGACTTAATTGTTTGCTAACATCATAACCTAGTTCATCACCAATTCTAATTAAAATATTACCACTAGCAGATTTACCTACCATTAAAAATGGTTCTTGATCTTTTAACTTTAAATCCTCTTTATCGTAACAATCTAATTCTGATTCTCTATCAGCTTCCTCGTATATTTCTTCAAGACTTTTTATTCTTTCTACCATAATCTCTCTCCAACGATTCCATAGAAATATTATTTACTTCTTGAATATGATCGTCCCAAATTTTTAATTCGCATATTTGATAAGTCCAACCAGTTAAGCTGTGTCTTGCATAACCCTCAATATGATTAAAAGGTAAGGCACAACCAACATTAATTATTCTTGTAAAGTCATTTTTAATAGGACTAATTTTAGAAACTCTATTATCTTGTGCTCTATGACTATGACCGAACACAATATCTATTTTTGATTTGTTTGCTACTTGTCTTTCACTAGCTTCACCACCATACTCTTTACCCATAGGATTAATTGGTGCGTGTATAAAACCTACTCCACCTATCATTAAGTATTCGCCATAAGGAACTACTTCCCATTCGTAATCTTTACATATACTAAAAAATTCTTTTTGACACATACCATAGAAGCTAGGGTTTGCATCTTCTTTACGAAACATTCTTTTTTCGTGATTGCCTAATGTTAAATATTTTTTAACTTTAAATTTTCCTAGATGATAATTAAATTCTTCCATAGCTAAATCCATAGATTCCATTTCTTTCAAGAAAATTGGTTTTTCTATTCTAGCTGTATAAGTATCGTCTTTAATGTAATGAGTACAACTATCAAGAGTTACAAAATCTCCTATCTGTACTACATAGTCAGGTTTAACTTTTTTTATATGTTTAGCAAACCAACCGAATCTAGATTTATCAGGTATGTCAGGTGAGTCGTGAGTATCTCCTATAACTACAATTTTGATCATATACAATTAGTAATGGAAAAATTTATTAAATGCAACCCTATATTGATTGTCCTTGATCTCTAGGATCAACGCATTCAATTTTAGTTATTTTAGTTATCTCAATATTAGAGTTGTTTAATGCAAAATATAAAGAATTGATTAAATCTTTTTTATTGTTCTCAACAAAAACCTCACAAGTGTTCTTGTCGCTAAACATTATATTAGGATTAAAAATCTGAAAGTCTTTTTCAACCTCACCGACCATTAATGTTAAAAGAACACTAATAGCATACATTTTATTTCGGTTTAGTGCTTCCGTTTCTAAATATTTGTGTACCTTTTATACCAAAAATACTTGCAACTACTGTAATCCATAATGTTTGGAACCAAACTGGAAGATTACCAAAATGATGAAAGAATAATTCTATCTTATCCATCATAGCTGGATCGTCCGAGAATACTGCCCAAGCAAGTACTATTATTGGAGCAGACAATATAATTAATACAAATTCGTCTTTATAATCGTTCTGTCTTGCTTCTAATAACTTACCTTGATATTCAGTTTCACCTCTAGCCATCTTTTCTGCTGTTAAAAGTGCTGCCTGTGATATTGCTTCTTTCTGTTTTTGTTTATTGGCATACACCTTTGCACCTGTGCTTATTGCCATTTTTGCTAATCCGAACCACATTATGATATAACTTCTCCTCCTGATTTGTCGTAAGAGTATTCTATTTCAGGAAGTCCGTTCTCATAGGACTTACCATCATAAGTTAATACTGCTTTACGATTATTTCCTTTTTCATTGTAAGATACGTGTACCCAACCTGCATTTTTTTCTTTTCTATTAAAATATTCCAATATTAATTGATCAAAGTCGCAGTTTTCTTTTATCCAATGTGCAACTTTTAAATTATGTATTCCCATAATCTCGAAGTCCACAGCTTGTCCTTTGGTGTGCTGACTGGTTTTTTTGCTACCGATAGCTTCACAAAGTGCTTCGCTACGATAACCTGAACTTATCATTATTGGTTTACCAAACTTTGCTCTCACTGGTTCTAAAATCTCATAACATAAGTCTGTTAAACTTTTAATTTCACCTGATCCTGCTTTATTATCTATCCCCATACGAGTTGCTGTCATACTCTTTTCAAATTCTTCTAATTTAAAATGTTTGCTTAATTGCATAAGTATCCTCCCTTATTTTATTAATAATTCAAATATGATAGTAGCCATTCCTATAACCACCATACCTATTTGATATAATACAACTTTCTCTAATCTTTTCATTTGGTCTTTTAAGTCTATCATTTTATTATTTGTTTCTCTCTGCATAATTCTGCATAGTTTTTCGTGGTCGTCAATCCGTAAATGTGCATTAGAAACAGACATATTTCTTATGATTTTCTTTCTAATAATTTTTTTTGCCATAATTACCTGCCTTGTCCTCTGTATTTTGACCTATTCGGTTTGCGTTTTGACACAGATTTACTGTGCCGTCTAGGTCTTTTTTTATAAGTTTTTTTAACATAGTTATTTACTCCGTATAACCCTTTTTTCTTAGCCATTATCCATTCCTTTAATAGTACCTATAAAATAGCTAGACCCTGCTCTAAAGCCCTCTAATGCAGTTTAAATGCTATATTTTAGGTATGTTTGATTATTGTTTAAGTGTTTTCTCTAAATACAAGATAAAATCCATAGATTCCTCTTGTGCGTCTTTTACCCAATCTCTATATGGCTTGTCATTTTCAGACATTGTTTTACCAAATCTAGCCATACCCTCTTTGTGTCTTTTTAAATGTTTTCTTAAAACTCTATTTACTATGGGGTCATTAGTGATATTGCCCTCTACTGCTCTTAGTAGCTTTTCTTTTAAAAATTTGTTTTGATTCTTTAAATATTCTATATCTTCAGTCATTAATAATGTCTTTTCAGTATAGGTTTTCTTTCATAAGTCTTAATGCCTATGTGCTTTAATTCGCTTGTTATGTCTGACCATATTTGACCACCACATTGTTTCCATAACTGACAAAAATAAAAGTCCTCGCTTAAATACCTTTTAGTGTTATCAGGATCAGACAGTACACCTTGACCTTGTATTCCACAATCAAAAAAAGCATATTCTTTCTTACCTTTATCCAACTGCTTGTTGTCTATCTTTGCGTTTATATCTGATAAGTATTCTATTTCAGGATATTTTTTTATTATAGTTTCGAATACTTCTCTCTTGATACACATAAAACCAGTACCGACATAATCACATAGTTTAAAACCCTTAACATTATCCTTAAAGTTATACTTGCCTAAAGGAAAGTTTATACACCAACCCATACTAGCATCACCCTCTTCTACTTTTCCATCTTTCTTTATGGGGTAAGGTGCTGCAACTAGAGGTTTGTTAAAAGCTAATACTCTAATTAAGTCATCAGGTTCAAAAGATATGTCAGCATCTATAAAAAATAAATGCGTACAATCTGTTTTTAAAAACTCGGTTACTAATTTGTTTCTTGCTCTAGTTACTAGACTATCTCTTAACCATAACATACTTACAGCTATGCCATTTTGTAAAAGAATATCTCTAGTAGATATAATAGAAGATATAGTTTCTAAATGTATCTTGGTGTCAAAACTAGGTATCGCTATCATTACCTTATTTAAAATTTTTTTAGACACCCTTTGGTACTCCTAGCATTTTTCTGCCATCTAAATAATTTGATTTAGCAAATTTACCCTCTGCGTGATTGTAATGTAAAAATACTTGACCACATACATCACCCTCAAATGGATTTCTCCAATGCTCTAGTTCACAACCACTATAAATTAACATATCACCTTGTTTTAAATTAACCTCTATGCCTTTAGGTGCATCAGGTTTTATTACACCTTTATATTCATCTATGACTGTGTTCTCACCTGTTGGGTCTAAATATATTGGCCAGTTATCTCCACCTAAACAAAGAGTAGTTGATATTTCACAACTAGGTCTATCTTTGTGTCTGTTAAGAATATTGCCTTTTTTATATAACCTACAGTACGAATATGTTGGTATTAACTTTAATCCTGTTTTCTTTTCCATTACTGGAATAGTTTGCATTAATAAACTTTCCATAAGTCTGTCGCCATACTTTGCATAAGAATTAGGAACTTGTTGATCTTTAAAATTACCTACAAAAACACTACCCTCGTGAGTAACATTGTTATTTATTAAATAAGCATCAGCATTATAATTAATAGCTAAATACCTATAACAAACATCAGCTAGTTCTTTTGATATAGCTTTACGAATAATTTGATATTTATTTTTCTTAAAACTCATATTTGAATAAAATTAAAAGAAACGGATATTCTCCAGTTCTTTTCTCCCTTATCCTTATTCATATTTATATCAACTCCGTGTGGCAACCAACTAGGGAAAAAAACCATTCTTCCCTCCACTGCATCATAAGCTATAACTCTCCAAAGTTGCTTCGGAAGATTTTTTGCTCTTCTTGGCATATGAGTATTTGGTCCAGGTCTAGGGTCTTCTAAAAATATTTTACCTGAGTTTTTAGGAACTTTAATATAATAAACTCCTGACCATAATGAGTTTGGGTGAGTGTGTGTTTTATTATAGCTATAAGTAGGATTAATGTTAGCCCACATATTACCTAGTCCTAGTTTTGGTTCAACTCCGTAATCTTTATTACATTCTTCTGCCATCTTAAAAAGTTCTTGCGTAAGAGGTTTAAATTCTTCTCTCTTATCCATATCGGTTTTACTGTGCCAACCATAACCTGAATTAGTTTTAGTTTCACCTTTAGGGTCAGACTTAAACCACTTTTTAATATGTTTAAATAAATACTTATTTAACTCTTTACTATTATGTAAATCTTTGAAATAAACGGGGGTAGGGAATAATACTTCTCTATTCAATTTATTCATTGATTTATTTAAATGGTGTCCCACCAAACCACATAACTAGCGATCTTCTTATTCCCTTTTTAACTGGTGCAACTTTATGTCTTAAAAAACTTGCGAAGAAAATAGCTTGACCTTGTTTTAACTGCAAAGGTTTATTATTTCCCATTTCTGAAAACATTAAATCACCACCTGTAAATTCTGATGGGTCTGACAATAAGCAAGTCATTGAAATCTTTCTAATTGGTTGTTGTCCTCCTACACCAAAGGCATTTAAGTCCATGTGCCAATCGTAAAAACCTTTCTTTGGGTATTCTGTAAATTGTGCTGGTTCTGTAAGACCTACTGTATCAAACATAAAATGATTTAAATTTATAATTGATAGCTGGTTCTCTATAACCTTATACATATCAGGCATCTGCTTAAATGGTATCCAAGATATAGTAGTAACTCTTTTTTTAGTATCGTAAGCACCTTTTTCACCACCACCTACTTTAGCTTCTTCAGGTGCATTCTGATGACCTGCATCTATAATCTGTTTACATTGTTCAGGCGAGAACATTGGTTTTAATGTAGTGGCAACATAAGACTGCCATTGTGGCATTCTTACAATCATTCGTTTTGCCCTGACCCTGTTCTTGAAGATACTGGATTATATTCTACATCTACATTACAAACTAATGTTCTTCTTACTTCTTTCGTAGAATTAAAAGGATAAACACAGTGCCTCATATCATAAGGAAAAACATAAAAATCTCCTATCTTTGCATTAGGCGAATAATCTGTTTTAGCAAACTGTCCGTTAGAAGCACCTACAATTTGTAATCTACCATTCATTGGCTTATCAGGTGCTGAATATTCTACACCTGTATCTTTAGGTAGTTTCATAATCATTACCGAAGATAGTCCTGTAAATAATTTACCTTGATGAATATGTATCGGATTATATTCACCAGCTTTCATTTCATTAACCCATATAGAATTAATTGATCTTTGGTTTTGTCCTATCTTATTCCAAGATAGATAATGATTAAAAGTAGAATCAAACCATTGTAATATATTGTTAGGTAAGAAATTGTGTTGGTGCATCTTATCATTATTTGGTCCACTATAGAATAAAGATACTTCATCTTGAATTTTTCCTACTAATTGTTTATTTGCTTTGGGTAATTGTTTTTTTTGCTTTTCGTAAATTTCGTTAAGGTGTACGAATACCTCTAGTGGCACTTCATACTTTAAAACTGTCTGACCAAGATAAACAAAGTCGAACTTCATATTA
>VMHT01210178.1_pt1 | contig 10348 bp, 14 predicted proteins | sample 4693611 | NCBI WGS metagenome assembly VMHT01 (sample SAMN12280063, study PRJNA550983) | marine metagenome | isolation source: seawater sampled from same location over 5 years 0.02-0.2 micron viral filtrate | place: USA: collected off the coast of southern California halfway between the port... ...
CTTGGCTCCTACCTTCCCTTTTTTGGTAAGCATTAAGCTGTTTATATAGTTCACACTAGCCTCATGTTCTACCCTCAACTGATGCTGTATCATTTTAATGATGTCATCTTATGGGGACTTATGGGAAACCACCAAGAATATTAATAAATAAAGAGAGCTGTTCCCAATGAACATTTAATATTATCAGCTACCACTTATCGTGGGGGGTATCTAAACCACCTTTCATCATACAACAATAACTCTCTTATAATAAAGAAAGAGCTGTACGTCTACACTTTCCACTTTCTTTAAACATATAGAGAGAGCTGTGTATGTTCCACCATTCCATTTAATACTGAAGGGCCTAAGTACTCAGTAACTCTCTCTGTCAATTCAGGGACTAAGCAGGAGTTCCTTTATGTAAGTCTGCCAAATCTTGTTTTTGTTCTTCGTCTTGTTGCTTTTGTTTTTTCATGTATTCAGACCATAACTTTTGTAAGTACAACGGATCTTTATCTTTAATAATTTTCTTGTCAAGAATTTGTTCGTCTATCCATTGAATCCATTGAGTGGAATTTTTATTTCCTGGTTCTACTTTATTTCTTTTTCTACTTAATAACTTTTCAAATTGCTCATTATCTATATCCTTGTTGTCATAGATAAACCATAAAGCTATTAAAAAGTTTTGAGATTTTTCTTTTAAATGTTCAGCACAAACTCCCATCCATGTAGCAAGATCATCTGATTTACTAGGGTCAGGATATGTTAAGATTCCTTTTTTAAATCTTCCATACAATTGGTTTGCATTTTTACTTAAAGAAAACATTCTTAAACTTATATTAAAATTAAACTTATGCTCTTTCATAAACTCTGCTAACAAAGGATAGTTTTCAAAAGTTGTATCTTCAGCTTCTGAATCTTGATCTCTTTGTACATAATGTTTATGCCAATCAGGATATGTCCAACCTTTTCTGTCCATATTCAAACGAGCTATGTCATTCTTAGCACTTAATCCTTCTACTACTATGTAGTAAATAGGAAGTTTTAATCTTCTTCTAGCTTCAAGTCTGTTACCACCATCAACTACTTCCATTTTTTCGTTTACTATTATTGGAGTAGCTCTCTTCAAATCTTTTTCAGCAAAGCTAGCCATAAGTTTATAAACATATTCTTCTGTTACAGTACGATTGTATTCAGTAGTATTAAACATGTTGTACTTAGTTGTCTTCCATACTGTGTCAACAAATGTTTCATTTGACTGAGTATATGGGTTCCATTGTCTAGAAGTTTTTTCTTCGTAATTCATTATTGTATCTCCACTAGATGTTTATTTGTAAATTCTATTAACCTATCAGTAACCAAAGCATTATTAGTAAAGTCTGCTTTAGTCTGATTAGGATTATGCCACAAGACATTAGTACATGAGTTATAGAAATCCCACATGCTAGTCGTATCGTCTTGGTGCTCGTTGGAAAAGTTATCATATATCTTTCCCCATGTACCTGTTGGAATACTAGGTATTACTTCACGTCTGATTTGTCTAAGCAATGGATCATCTAGTACTGTGTCCTGCATTCCTGAGAACGACTGTATCATAGACTTAACACCTGCTTGGTTATCAACCAACCCTAGTATTTTCATTACATCTTCTTCCCATTTAGAACTAGATTTGCTATGAGTTATACGAACACTACTCAAGTTATGGTTACTAACCATACCATTACTACAGATCAATCTTTCTAGATGTATACCTGCTTTGAGTGCTGTACTTCCGTCATAACTATTTAAGAAATGAAGTCCTAGTGCAACATCATCTCCTGTCTTAGAGTCTACTGTGTATGTACGATCAACTGACTTAGCATATAATCCATATCTTTTACCATCGTAAAACTCTTTGGATATCTGCCACTCAATTGGTGACTCTGACATAATATCTTGTGCTATGTCTAACACTTCTGTATTACTGATTAGATGATAGTCATCTCTGACAACACCAACTTCTTTCCACTTGCCTTTACCATTCTTACCTGTATCGGTTTGAATAGCTACAGCAGATGAGCTAGTACCATCTGTACCTTGTAAAGATACTTTCCTTATATCAGCATAAGGATCTAATTTAGGCTTTGCTTTTGTTTCCATAAGCTTTTTTCCCCTGAATTATATTTATAAAACTAATCTATTGAATTGGATTCTTTATTAATCCAATTACTTGCTAACCCTGGATTACTAAAATACCATCCAAGTAATATTTCTCTGAATGCATCAGGTATTAAAGCTTTATCTTCACTCTCTTGATGCCATTGAGCTATTTTATATATCTTAGGCATCTCTACTTTATTAAAAGTATCAGCCATTTCTTTATGCTCTGCTAACTGTTGTTCAAACATTGTCTGAGCATTGTAATCTAAATTATTTTGAAACTCTATTTTTTCGTACATACTATCTCCTTAGTATTTAATATAATAAAAAAAGACTAAGCAAATCCCCTACTCTATTATGTAGTAATTTCTTAATTATCAGGGAACTGATTTGCTTAGTACTCAAAAAAGTATTAGGGCAGGAAATTCATTCAAGGAACCTGCCCTAACAACACATGGAGGTTATTTTAATACATCATCACCGTACTCATTTACGTAATCATCTTCCATGCCATCGTATATATTTTGTGCTTCAATCGGATCAGAACTAAACTTGATAGCATTACGTTTAGTTTCTAATCTTACCTGAGCTCCAACAAAACATCTGTTACAATTACAGGTACCAAAGCTAAAGCTATGTTCAATCCTAATTATTTTCCCTTCCTTTCTCATAGCCTGTCTTCCAATCTATGCTCTTGATAGATACGAATAATATTATCTTGGATGGAATCCCAAAGTAATTCTTGCACGTCATATTCATTCCATTCATTAGATAACATCTGATTAACCATGATTAATCCCCCTCTTTCTTTCCAAGATATTGATTCTATATTCTTTAATAAAATTTCTTTTTTCGTAGCCATAACTAACCTCCATTACTATAACTAATAAATAACTAAAGCAAAAAAAACAATATAGAATTATTATCTTTTCTGCAAAAATTTTATGAACCACATCTTTGATGTGGTATTATGAAATTTGCAGAAAAGATTAATTCTATATACTAATATCATCTAATCCTTTTATATCTTTCATCAACCTATCAGTTGTTCTTGCATCAAGAAGCTTTGCTCTTTGTTCCTTAATTCTTTTCTTCTTAATCTCCGTAACCTTTGCAAAGAACGGAACACACACAACACAGCATGCTGTGTCAGCATTCATTATTCCTTGATGTCCTATTCTTTTCATCACCTCAAAAAGTTCGTACCACCTGTAGTATTCCTTGTCCTGCAAGTAATCATCTAGGTCAGAATTATCTGTTCCTTCTAACATAGCTTCTGCTAGCACATTTATCTGATACCATAGTAAGTTCTTAAACCAATTACTTCTTTGATTAAAATTGAAACTTGTCATTACTACTCCTTTCTTTATTATTACTTCTTTCTTTATACATCCCATTAGGATCTAAGTCAGGATCGTGCTCGTCACAAAAGTCTGTCTCAGGCATCCATACATTTTCTTCAGGAGCCCACTCCTTAGTTTCCTTACAGTTGTTACATGAATTAATTTCATTCCAATTTATATGTATCATTTGTTCCTCTCTTCTAATTTTTCAATTCGTTTCTGTTCTCTGGTCTTTTCTATGTCATCGTTACTATTGAACTCAGCACTATTAGAATCTACTCTACCTTTTATTGCTTCGTCATCTACTTTATTCTCGTCAGTAAGTATCTCCTCGAATCTACCTGACTCGCCGAACATTGACTTACAATTGCAATTGCGATAGTCGCACTCACAAGAATCAATATCAGGAAACTTATCGTCTCCATCAGGCTCACTCAGGATAGCATCTAAATGCTTATCCTTCTGTACCTTAAATGATAACCAACTACTATAATTTCTACTCATACTGTAACCTCCATTACTATGAATAATAAATAACTAAAACAAAACCAAAACAAAACCAATTTAAACTCCTTGAATTTTTTCTAAATAACTTTTGGGCTATAAAATTCAAATCATATTTTGCGTAGTAAAATATGATATGATATTTTTGCCCAAAAGTTATTGGAAAAATTCAGGAGTCCCTTCTTCGCAAGCCGTCGCCTCGCGGCGATCACATGACTCAGCTTAAACAAAGATCCCCCCCAACGGGCTGTGCCTGGATTCCAAGAGGGGATGCTCCCCTGACCACCGTGCACTTCCAAAACAAGTAGTGCCGCGAAGCTTAAGCTTCGTGACTTAGCCCTAGCTCCCTTCGGGTAGCTAGTTTTGGCAGATGCCAAAATTTTTTTTGCTTTGCAAGGCAAAGCAATTATACAAGTAAGCAAGTAAGTAAGAAGCATATCAAAGATATGCAGAAGAAAGATTTTCGCCTTGCGAAAACCATTGGAAGTCACGGCTTCCAATTGTCTTTCTTTTAGCTATTGATTGCTTTGCAATCTAAAGCTATTTCTTTTTGAACACCTTCGGTTAAAGCCAATATTTCAGGGGGATGTTGTGGCTCATTCGTCTAATTATCTTAGTAGCAAAATCTATGTTTATCGTTTAATCTATCTTGAGTTTTGAATGTAAATCTTATTCTCTTCGACGCGATGCGTAAATACCTTGGTACTTGGATGCCTCCTCCATATACTAATATCCCGTCCAAGATTTAGAATATTTTGACCACAAGTTTTGTAAAAGAAGTTCCATTCGCCCTTTCTGTATTTTCTCCCTGTACTCGTCGTGGGTAACTTTCCCTTAAAATTCTTGTTGCCAAGGGCTAAAGCCTAAAGTCATTTGTGAGGGGTAAGCCATATATTGCCTTATCCAAATGTGCAATTTAATAAGTAAATAATAAGCATTTTAGCACATCGGAGATGTGCTTTAAAAAGTTATTATTAATTAAATTGCACATTGGAGGCAATATATGGCAACCCCATACACAAACGACTTTAACAACAAGAATTCAGGGAAAGTGACCCTAGAGTACAGTTCGGAGAAAATTACAGAATGGACTACGAATGGAACTCCATACAAAACTTGGGAAAATATTAGAAATCTTATCCTAGGTTTAGTACATGAAGGAGTCCCTAGTACTCAAGGTATTTACGATCTTCAGTCTGAAGAGAATAAGCTTAAACTAAAAACTCAAGAGTTAAACGATAAACGTTTTGCTACTAAGGTAATTAGATCGGGAATGAGACACAACTCTCCTGAAATATTGGCTTTAATTCCTGAAGATGTCCAAAAAGAAATAGCTAAAGATATAAAATCTAATAGCTAAAAGAAAGGAAAATTGGAGGCCTAGTGCCTCCAATTTTTTTTGCTTTAGCAAAGTGGCTAAAGCAAAAATCTTTCTTTGAAACTGAGGAGTTCGCCTCTACGAACACCTTCGTAAATTTTGTTTGCCTTGGGGCAAACAAGCGACTTGGGTCGCTTATAAAATTTACAGGAAGGTTTTTGTCCATAATGCAATGGCACCTTGGTGCCATATGCATTATTCTACTCGTGCAAATCAAAGATTTGCGAGTTCACTCGAATTCGCCTAAAGCGAATTCGCAATGAGTTTGTTGAAACAATGTGCACCAAAGGTGCAATGGGACACTTGCTGATTGCTAAAGCAATCTCGCTACGTTCGCTGATTGCTAAAGCAATCTCGCGATGAGTGTTGTCCTTGTGCACCGATTTCCACGCGAAATCCTGTGCATTGCTTGCGATTTGCCTCCCTTTTGTCTTACCTTATTTGCAAGAAATTTAATAAATGAATTGTAACACAGCAAGCTGTGTTCTTAATTAATTATTAAATAGCAAATAAGGAGACAAAATGGTAGAGGCAAATAACGACAAGCAAAACAGGATTTACGATGCGTGGAAATCTATCGATTCCGAAGAATTCCTTTGGAATCAGATTCAAGATAACATTGCTAAAATTGCTGATGAACATGAAATGTATGAGCATTTTGGAATTGACTCAGATACAAATGAGATATGTTGTGGGTCAACATGTCCTGTATTGTAATAAATAAAGTACACACAAAGTGTGTTGCTATATAGCAACACACTTTGTGTGTGTGAGTGCTGATTGCTCCGCAATCTAGCAAACACTTGCTGATTTGCCTTGGGGCAAATCTCGCAGGGTTTTGCCTTGGGGCAAAACACAAGTGGTCAGCTAAAGCGACCACGGAAGCAATAGGTCGCTTGGGCGACACTATTGCGACGTCGGAGCATAAGCAGACCACGGCACCCACGGTAACGTTTAAAAAGTATGCATACAGTCGCATACTTTTTAAACTCCCGTGCTTTTCTCGTACTCTTGTTACCTGAAAAAAAATAGGCATACAGTCGCCTATTTTTTTTCTAGGAACAAGAGTGACTATGGAAAAGCCCCACCCGTAAGGGTGGCACCGTAAATGTCTCGCACATTGTAATACGATTCAAACAAGCAAATCGTCAAGCGATTTCGTTTGAATCTGTTGCTTTAGTTAGCTACGCAACTAAGCAACATTACAATGTAGCTATGGACATTTACTGTCTGTAGCTACTACAGACCCGTAGCCTACGACAAAAAAAAAGTCATGCATGCAGTCGCATGCTTTTTTTTCATTGCTTACGACAAGCAATTGCACCTGGTGCAATTCGTCGTAGCAATGTGTCGTGGCTACTAGCACCGTGTTAATGCAAATTGTCAAGCAATTCGCATTAACTACTAGCTTAGGATATAAAACTTGCACAACTTGCACATGTAAAAAGATATAGCTAGTGATCAGTAGCAGTCTGTGAATGCAGACTCGCTAACAGCTCGCCGTGCATCCTCATCGGCTACTGATGCTTGGGTTGCAATAGCAGGGAGTGGAGGGTGCAACCCAAGCTTCCCCACCACCGGCCCTTGTGGGCCTCGTGCCCCTCCCCTTCTGTAACTTTTGCAGATGGGAGTGTGCGAGCAGCCGCGGTATCGCGGCAATTATGGTCGCGGTATCGCGACAGTTAAAGAGTCGCGGTATCGCGACAGTTTAAGTAAGTCGAAGTAGGAAAGTGGTGCATGTTACTTTCCATTTGTTCAGGTAGCTAGTTGTCTGTTAGTGTGTTGCTCGTATTGTGTTAGGGGGTATGGCTTGGTTGTTTCTTTATTAGGCTGTATATACCCATGACAGAATTTTTTTGCAAAAAGTGATTCGGGGTAGCTATTAGTAGCTATATGGTATAGCAAATGTTCTCCCTTTCAGGGGGAGAACAATGCTTTTTGGTAGAATGTAATCCCTTCCCCTTTGCAAATTATACTGCAATATCAAAAAAGTAGTCAAGCGAAATAAAAAGGAAAAAGAAAACTAACAAAGAAAAAGAAAGTAAAAGGGGAGGAAGGGATTAGTTTGCCTCCCCTTTTTCAAGGAGATAGTTGACTCATGGAGCCAACACAGTTATTATATTCTATGACAGGAGGGCAGGTCAATGGCAACAAAAGCCTTTAGAAACAAGCAAAAAACTAAATTTTTAAAGAATTACAAAGAGATTAAAACCATATACACTACATGTGAGGCTGTTAACATTCCTCGTAGGACAGTTTATCAATGGTTAAAAGACGATCCTGATTTCAAAGAAGAGTTTGAAGACATTCGATTAGGAGTAGGTGAAGATTTAGAGAGTATAGCTTTTAGATTAGTAAACAAGATGGCTGAAAAAGAAGATTATAGTAGGCCTGTATTGTTAATTACTATGTTAAATGCTAACTTACCTGGAAAATATAGGGCGACAGACAATACTTCAGAAGAATCTAAACAATTAATGAATGATTTTAGAAAGTTAGCTGCATCAAATAAAGATAAACCAACCAAACCGAAGGCAATTAAACAGGCAGAGGACATAATTAATGACTCAAACGCAGAGTGAACTAACAAGTTTTCTTTATGAGAAGGTAGGGTTTAATCCTACAGATGAACAAAGAGTAATATTAGACTCTAACAACCGATTTACCTTAGTAGCAGGTGGAGAACAAGCAGGAAAAAGCATGATTGCTAGTAAATTCCTGTTAAAACGTGTGTTTGAAACAGAAGGAGCAGGGTTATATTGGCTAGTTGCTGCAGATTATGGCAGAACTAGGGCAGAATTTGAATATTTAATAGAAGATTTCGGTAAACTAGGTATGTTAAAGAAAGCTTCTAAGAGAGTAGACCCTGGAAAAATAGAATTAGCTGACGGAACAGTTATAGAAACTAAGTCAGCAAAGGATCCTAGGACTCTAGCTATGAGAGCACCTGATGGAATCATAGGATGTGAGGCTAGTCAGTTAGATTTAGAAAGTTATTACAGGATTAGAGGAAGATGTGCACCTAAAGCAGCATGGATGTTTCTAGCAGGAACATTTGAAGGCAGTCTTGGATGGTACCCTTCCCTATTTCAAGCATGGAAGTATGGAGATAAAGATGAAAAGTCTTTTTCCCTGCCTTCATATACTAATAAACACTTATATCCAGGAGGTAAGAATGATCCAGAAATACAAAAACTCAAGAATGAGGCTAGTGATGATTTCTTTATGGAGAGGATTGAAGGTATTCCTTCGCCACCTAGAGGAGTCGTATTCCAAGAATTCAGAAGTGACAGACATATATCAGAAAAGGCTAGCTATGTACCAGGAGAAGCCGTTCACTTATGGATCGACCCAGGATATGCAGGCGGTTATGCTATCGAGGCGATACAGATCGGCGATGGACAAGTTAAAATTATCGATGAAGTCTACGAAAAAACTTTAATCACAGAAGAAATGATTAACATTTGTCAGAATAGAGAGTGGTGGCAAGATGTTCAGTTCGGAGTAATAGACGTTGCAGGGTATCAACATCAGGCAATGGCAGCTCCTGCAGAAGTTTGGTTAAGTGAAACAGGATTGTTTTTAGATTCTGAAAAAGTTAAGATCAATGATGGTACTGAAAAACTAAAATCTATGTTAAAATTAGCTCCAAATGGTGAGCCTAGATTAATAATTAATCCTAAATGCAAAGGAATATTGTCAGAGTTTGGTGCAGCACCCAATCCTTTTAATGGACAGACACTTGTTTACAAGTGGAAAACAGATAGGGATGGAAATATAGTTGGCAATCAACCCGAAGATAAGTATAATCATGGTGTGAAAGCTGTAATATATGGCTTGATTAATCATTTTGGTTATGCACATATAGAAAATAGAACAACAATTCGTGTAAAGAGGTGGTAATGGCACGAGCTAATTATAAGCCTGAAAGAATTATAGACAAAGTAGAGAGTCATTATGATGCTACTGAACCATTACGTAACAGAATGGATAAGGATTATTCCCTTTATAGGTTAGATCCTTATGATGCAGGTGATGGTTATCAATCGTATACTTCAAATGAACCTTCAACTTACGCAGATAAAATAATATCCTTTGTTGTTGAATCTGAAATGATAGCAAGAATACCTAACATATCAGAAAATGAAGAAGAAAGAGATGCGAACAATATGAAAGAAAGATTTTTTCTTGGTGCTTTAAGAAGTGCTGACGAAAGAATTAAAAAATCATCTATGCCTTCTATTAAAAACCAACTAGGTTGGTATATATGTATGAGAGGATGGTATGCAGGTAGAGCATTATTAATTAAAGATGATAAAGATACTACTTATGTAGATATAACTCCTTGGGATCCAATGCATACTTATTGGGGCAACGGACATGATGGGCTAGAGTGGGCTTGTTACAAAGTAAAAAAATCTAAAGAATTAGTAGAGAGTCAATATAATATTAAACTTCCTCGGAATGAAGATTACGATGATGAGGATTGGATAGATGTATATGATTACTATGATAAAAAAATGAATACAGTTGTTCTTTCAAATGGAAGAGTAGCTAAGAAACCGACACCACATGGATCTACTAGAGTTCCTGTATTTCTCGGGCCTGTGGGAGCAGCTCCTATGATACAAGCTCTTAATGATCTGACTCCTATTGATGACACGATTGCTGATTATGGAGAAAGTATTTTTAAACATAACAGAGAAAATTACGAAAACAATAATCTTATGATGTCTATAATGCTAGAGTTAACAGCTCGTGCTAGACGACAAGGATTAAAAATTAGATCAAGAGATGGTACTAAATCATTAGACGAAGATCCTTACAAAGAAGGTACAGAAATATCTTTAGCTCAAGGTGAAGATATAGAACCATTAGGTTTAATGGAAGTAGCTAGAGAAACGGGTGCTTTCATGGGATTAGTATCTGGTGAAACACAAAGAGGATCTATACCTCATACACTTTACGGAGATATACAATTTCAACTATCAGGATTTGCAATCAA
>VMHT01223038.1_pt1 | contig 10348 bp, 11 predicted proteins | sample 4693611 | NCBI WGS metagenome assembly VMHT01 (sample SAMN12280063, study PRJNA550983) | marine metagenome | isolation source: seawater sampled from same location over 5 years 0.02-0.2 micron viral filtrate | place: USA: collected off the coast of southern California halfway between the port... ...
ATTTTTTTGTTTACTGGTGAAGCACTAAAATCAATAATATGTAAAAGATCTGTAGGATCTTTACCTGTAGCATCTAGTGCTGTTAAAGCTGTTATTTTCTTATCAGCCATAATTCTCCTTAAAAATTAATGTGAACCCCCCATATTTCAGGGGGGAATTATACTCTAGGGACTCTAGATCAATTATGCAGATACAGTGATTGTTCCTGCAGCTGTACCAATTCCTGCAACTGATGTTATTGTTGCAGCTCTTCCTGCCATTGCACAAGTATGGTGGTCTTGGTCTAATCCAGTTCCAGCAAACGTAATGCGAGGAGCTCCAGAATAATGAGTTCCAGCAGTACCCACTGCAACAGCAGATACCCCAAGTGTTACATTAACTGTCAGTGAACTACCAGAACCAGTAGTGGATTGTTGTGCGATAGCAGCAACTCCACTTGCAATTGCAGTATATGCCCCAGCTGCAACAACTTCTAATGTTGTTGCGGGCCCTGTTCCACCACCACCAGAAATTGCTGTAACTTTATATGTTGCATTTGTTCCAGTTCCAAAACCATTTGCGATAGTAACCACATCATTAACTGCATGACCAGAACCACCAGCTGCGACTGTTGCACTCACAACTTTAGCGGTTACTGCACCAAGAACAGCGGTTGCTGTAAAAGTATGACCCATATTATCTAATGTTGCAGTTGGAAATGTAGTAGAACCAGTTGTTACTGTAGAAGTAACAGTCTGAGGTGTACTTACTGAATCTCCCCTTGTGTCCACAATAGTACTACCACTGACTTGAGCCATACAATCAGCTCCAAATGAAAGAACATCATTTGCATTAGTAGCACTATCTCCACCATTAATACTTGCACTAGTAAATACTAATGAACTTGTTCCTGACCCAGAAACATAAGGTAGATTATGATTTCGTCCACCTGTTCCAGATACAACCACTTTTGGGTTTCCTGTAACTGTAACAGCTTCGTTGAAGTGTACTCTACAACTAAGAGTTCCACCCTCTGATTTATCAAATGCTGTGGTAATCCAATCGATTCCTGAAATGTCACCTGTACCAATTTTTCCTGAAAGTCCTTTAATGAAACACAAAATTTCTGGTGATGCGTTTGCGTTTCCGTTGCCAGTGAACTTTCCACCTGGCTTTGCAACCCAACCAAATTCATTGGCGATTACATCTTCTTTTTGTTCTGTTGTAAACCATTTTGGTTTGGCTTCATCAGTTTCAGTTTTTCCCCATAATGCCATGGCGATTCTCCTTATAATTTGTTGTTAATATTTATGCAAAACCCAAATTCTTGAGTCTTGCGATTGTTCTATTTACACTGGTATGGTGGATTCCAATCCCACCCTTCGCTTCCCATTCTCTAATATTTTTCGGGTGGTCATCCACCAGAATATTTGGGGCTTGTGTTCTACCATCCCTTGCAAATTTTTGTTTCTCTGATCTCATGACCAGATTAATTCTGCTCCTCGGCAGAGGTTCCACATGAGTCCTCAACCAATCCTCTTTTCCCTTTGCAGAGTTTGGTTCAGACCTTGCGTATGCAGACATAATGCTTGGTTCATAAGGCTTCAGAAATTTCCAAAGTTTTTCTGCCCCAGGCATCCATTCTAGATTCTTCCAAAAATCTTTAGTTTGAGATATCTTATCCCATTTCTCAGGTTTCTTAACATCACCAATCGGTTTCCCATGTACCTTCATGGCACCCTTCTCAAGATTGACAAGGACACCATCCATATCTAGATAGACATGAGGTAACTCAGATTTGAGTTCATACTCGACTAGGAAATTTGAAAGTTGTTTCATTAGTCCCTTCTTTTCATTCCACCTTTTTTAACTTTAGTTACAGTAGTTTTGGATCTCTTAGTTGCTCTTGCGATCTCTTCTGGAGATCTTGCAACTTTCTTTCCACCTACTATTTTTTGTCTAGCAATACCCTTCTCATTTCTCTGTATACTTTGTTTCTTCACAGCCAACTTTTTTCTCTGTATTTTTTGGGTGGCTGTCATGTGTTTTTTGATTGGTCCACGTTTTACTATTTTAAGTTCTGCAACCAATTCTGTAAATGTTATCATTTTGACTCTTCTGGATTAATTACAACCTTCTCTTGAGGTTTCTTGGTGAATGTCTTTTTTCCTGAAACTGGCTCAGGATCTTCACCCTGTTTTGCCTCTGCCCAGAGGTTCACTGAACGATCTCTAGAGATAGTGTTCATATATGTGTTCATCTGTATTGCTGAATCGTGATCTTGCTCTTTACTCATTTTTTCTTCTCCTTGTTATATTGTGCCCATGCGATAGCATAAGGTGCTGATGGGTCATCGAATTTTTTCTTTAACGCCTTTACCACTTTCTCTTTGCCGGGCGGGGCAACCTCAGGCATCTTCTGATCCATGAGGTTGATATATGTTGACAACATCGAGGCATAACTCTGAATCTTCAATGGATTCAAACCAGCATCCATCAACTTTTTGTATATCGCAGCTGCAACATTCATTGGTAACTTGAATTTTTGTGCAAGTTTCGATACTGATTCAGAGGTCATCTTGACCTTCTCGCCAGGCGTAATTTTTTTACAATGTCTTACATACTCAGGAGTACCAATTTCATAAGCCTCTCTTCGATACTTTTCCCAAAGGTTTCTATTCTTGAGAAAATGAATAGCATCTGGAAGTTTATTACTCTGACTTTTAATCTGACGAGCATCTTCCAGCCAAACCTTATGTAGAGAAAAATCTTCTTGTACTATAGTCACGTAATTTGTTCCACGTTTAACAACCTCTCCCTTATGACCATGTTTTATATCCTCTACCCACTCACCAATAGTGAACATTAAATTTTGAAAATATTGTTCCCTTACAAACTCTATATCGTTCATTTCAGATACAGGCTTGAAGGGTTTGATTTCCCTTGCAATACCCATACCTTTACGAACATCATTGAACAGTTGAGTGCCATCATAACCTTGTGGTAATCCCAACTTGAACGAATCATAATCCCCGCTACCAGCTGCAGCTCTCATCTTCGATGCAGACATTCCTGTAACACCCTCTGCATCTGGATCACGATCTCCAGCACTAACTACTTTTATTTCTGAATAACTATAGTATCCATGCCTTCCATCAACTCCATTGTATTTGTCTAATAGAGTCTGGAAGTCATTGACACGATCACTACCTACAACCATAACCAATCGATCATGATCATTTAAATGTACTGCAACATCAATTGCGGTTCTCAAGGATAAAGTAGAGCTCTGTCCTCTCATTTCTTTCGGAAACATCTTGGAAAGATAAAACATCTTCTGACTGTGAGACAGAGGATTCTTTTTCTTGTCCTGTGAGAAACTACCAAAGATATGTGCTTTACCACCTTCTTTTCTTGCAACCTTTATAGTTGCCTGTAGTAACTTCTGATGTCCAATCGTAGGTGGATTGAACCTACCGAATGTAAAGACAGCAGTTTTACCTACTGCCTCTACAAATTGAGAAAACTTCTTCATGTAACTTCTGCGCTTTTCTTTGCTTTCAATTCTGCAGCTCTCTGCGTATGTGCTTTCTTAATGACCTTTGCAAATTTCTTTGCAAGTGCCTTATATTTTGCACCCATCTTCTTTGCAGCCATGTCTGCCTTCTTTTCAACTTTTTCTTTTTGAGCAGGAGATAGATCTGCAAGATCTTTACCTTTTCCAACCACTCTCTGCATAACAAATTGTCTTGCTCTCTTCATCCCTTTCTTTAAGGCAGCATCTTGAGATAAAGCTTTGAGTTTATTTTTTTCTTTTCTGAATTTAGTAGATGCTTTCTTTCCAATGATCTTGAGTCTTCTTGCCATTGCCTTTCGGGTGCCAATATCGACCTCAGATATTTGGTCTACATCATCTCTAAGCTCTTCAAAAGATTTCATTTGTTCCTCAGTAATCTTTTTACATGAGAGTAAAGTGGTGAGTCTGTTTCCTCTTTCTCCATTGATTTTGAGATTGCTTTTCTCTTCTTATGAAGATATTCGTCAGATCCATCTGTGTCTCCGTCATTGTCCAGATCTTTATCTTTACGATCTTTGAACTTCTTTTTGACAGCTTTTGGATCTACCTTGTCCATACCTTCACCATCATCCGATTTATCATTGGATGCATCTTCCATTTTTTTCTTTTTATGATAACCTTCAACAACTTGTTTGATGGTTTCTTCGATATCCATATTTTCCTTTTCTGGGGTTTCCATAAGTCCTGCGAGTTTTGCTTGTTTATTCCACCAGGCTTGTGATTGTGATTTTCCACTTTTGAGTGCTTGTTTCATCAACATTTTTGCTTTGGTAGCAACCAATGCATTATGTTGTTGGTCTGAATCACCCATTTTACCTTCTTCAAGTTCTGTTTCTTCAATATACATATTGAGTTCAAACTTCTTGTTGTCTAAATTTGCAACCTGAATGTGGACATTTTTCTTTTTGTCTGTTCCCAGAATGTATCGATTGGTTTTACCTTTTGATGGTTTCCTGGGCCCAGTTGCGACCTTGTTATCAATCTCTTCTGGATCTACTGTAAATCCTTGTTTCTTTGCATGAGCATAAGCGTGCTGCATTGCAGATGAGAAATCTTTATGATAGAGTTCGTAGTTTGCCTCATCAAGAGTTTCTTCACCCATCATCTTCTCAAGCTCTGCTTTTGCCTTTGCATCCAACTCTGCTTCTTTCTTCTTCATCACTCCAAGTTTCTTCATGAAACCTTTCGTAACTTTGTCTATCTTTTTTTGATCAGGTTTGTCACCTTTTTGAACCTTACCACCCTTTGCCAAGAACGCTTTGATTTGGTCTTCGTAGTCAGATGCCTTTTCATCAACCTCAACTTGTTCAAGACCTGCTCTTTTTCTTTGATCGAGTTCTCTTTTCTTTTTTTCATCTCCAGCAGTTTTTCTATTTGCATGCTTAGGAGTTTTTAACTTTTTTCTCATTTCTACGTCATCATAAGACTTTCGTGCTTCTTCAATATCTTCCTCATCATCATGTGGAATTGGTTCTCCGTTTGCATCCTTTTCGTGATGTTCTTTCATTGACTTCTCCAAGTCATCAGCCTGCCCTGCATGAGCCTGACTTGCCTTCTTCAGCATCTTGACTACTTTTTTGACAACTGGTTTGTCTTCGTCATCCAATTCTTCTTTGACAGGTTTTCCACCCTTGGAAATGATTCCATTCATTCCCTCTTTCTTGACTTGTGCAAGGAACTTTTTGGCATCCTCTAAAGACATAAACTTACTGACCTTGATTGGGCCCTTCTTTGAAGATGCATACTTGACCTCAAACTCAGGTTTTGCTTCCTGAAGGTCAGGTGTGATTCCGTCCACAAAATCTACTTTGCGAACACCTGTTTGTTCTTGGACTTCTTTTAATGCTTGTGTCCAACTTTTTGAATATCTCATGTGACTCCTATTTGTGTTTACGACAACATAATGGTTTAATTTTTCTTACCAGCATCCCAATTTTTAGTAGTGGTAAATAAATTCTTTGTAAATTCTAATCTGTCAACTAATTTGACAATTTTTTCACCAGATATTGCAGTAAATCCTTCTTGGCCTACTACGTCAAATCCTGAATCTGTTTTTACGAAAGTTTTAAGTTGTTTTACTTTGTTTAACTGAGTGATAACCTTTTCCTTTATGACAATTGACTGAGACACAAAATTTATGACAGTCAACCAATCTTTGGTTTCAGATTTTAGCTTATCCCTCAACCCTTTTTCTTTTTTCTCATCAAATGATTTTAAACTTGTTTTCTTCTTATTGACCAACCATTCAATAAAATTGGTAAAATATTTTTTGGAATTTTTAACAACAACTCCTCTTCTAACTTCGCTGTCATCAAACCTAACAAATTCAGTAATTATTCCTTTAGAAACCCTCTGTAAATTATTTATAGATGTTTTTGATTTACTGGACATTCCTTTAAGCAAACTTAGATCTTGATTTAATTTGGCAGTCTCTGATTTACTGAACAGAGCCCCACCTATATCCGTTAAATTTGCATCATCGAACCAAACATCTTTACTTTTTCTGAACTCATTTTTAGACACATCAAAGGATGCAGACATCTCTGAAAGTTTAGTTCCAGTGTATCTTGTGTGCATTGCTATACCTAACTTGGCACTATTTATTTCTTGTCCTAATTCACTATCTGATGGAACACCATAAGCAATACTGTTTGGTCTGAACAATAATAAAGACTCTCCATCAATTGTAGTTTTAGTCTTTTGGTCTGGGGTAAACATCAAGTCACCTTGATACACTCCCTTATTTTTCCAAATCTTGGGTAATAATTTTAGTGCAAGTTTCAACTTGTCTGGAAGCTCACCCTGACCCCCATGAAATTTATCAATATCTGCGTTTGTATAATTGATCTTTGGAGTACCTTTTGAAAACGTAGATTTAGTACCCACAAAAAATTTGTCATTCTCAGGATTTACTCCAGCAACCAAGCCAGGAGCTCCATCCCATTTAAGTCCCACTTTTAGAGAACCAGATTTACCACCACTTAACATCTCTACAAGAGACTCTAGAAAATTTACTGTGACATTTACACCTGAGCTACCATCAATTAATACTGATTGATCAATATGTAATAGGTGTGTATTTTTTGCTTCTAGTATAAATTGTCTAAAAGTCCTCATTTAACAAACTCTTCCATTTCATCTGGAACCACCAGACCCTTATGAGATTTTTTGATTACGGCTACAAATGTATTAATGACCTCACGTTTTTTGGATTTATATGGATATCTAGGACTGTCCAAAATTTTAAATAGTGATTCAAATGTTTCTGCATCTCTGACTGTAAATGTAGGGCCCAAGACTGCCTTTACAATACCTTCTGGTTGATCCTCTAAAACTTCAGTCTCAAGAGTCTGTTTTCTTCCCTTCGCAAATAATTTTCCAGATTTACCTATTCTTGTTTGTAATCCTCTTATCAGACCACGTTTTAAATCTATGAAATTTCTTTTAAATAATACAGGTATCTCTTTATTATTTTCATCATATCCCTTTTCAAGAACTTTAAGATTCATAACTGAAGCCATAGATGATAACAATATATTTCTATAGATACCTTTCCACTTTGATTGTTCTTCATGTGGACTCCAAAAGTTAAACTTTGCGAGCTCTATATTATCAACGATCATCAAATCAAGTTGAACTTTTTTATTTGCCTGTTTACCATCAGTATTTGATATTGGCCATTTGAGGGATATTACTCCTGTTCCTCTATTGGATACAGCACTTTTAGATATTTTCTTTACTTTATTTGCGATAAAATCAAATAGTTCATCTGCAATTTGTATTCCATTAGCTCGTAAAACTTTGTTAGCATCAATTGCGAGATCTATGTCACCTGAAGAACCACCTGCCTTCTTTTTTCCAGTTGAACCTAATACTGCTGTATCATTGTCCTTAATCTTCAATACGCTAACAACTCCCTTTGATATTGCCTTTAAAGTTGCTTCTACATTTTCTTGGTTGATTCTGTCAACTCCCATGACAGCACCACCACCTTCTTTTAGAAATCCTTTAAAATCTAACATCTTACCATGTCACTTTGTTATTATACCTAATATCCGGCACAATTCCAAGAAAATCCATCATGGCTTGAGCTGAACTGGTAACGTATTTTTTAACCTTAGTGAAAAGTGTTTTTAAGAAAGTTTTAAATTTATTCCATGCTCTTTTGATTGAATCAAAAAACCCTTCTGAGAGGTATTCTAGTTCTCCTGTATCAACTTGATCATAAACTTCTTTCAATGCTTTTGCTCCTGCATTATAACCAAGTCCTACTGTAGACCAAAATCTATAATGTCCTGTTTTGGTATCTTTACCATCTATTTTTTTGGTCACAGCAGTAGATTTAAATTTTACATCTGGTTTGACTTGTGGTAAGATTTTCTCAACGTATGGATCATTTGGTGACGATACTTTATGATAACTTGCAGAACCATCAAAGTCAACTACTAAAAAAGACTCAGCTGTTCCCTCATTACCACCAAACTTTACTGCACCTGTCATTGCTTCAAATACAAAATGTTTTTTAAATTGTTGATTTCCTGCGAACAGATCTGCAAATTGTTGTTTTAATCTAATATTAAGATCATCACCAGCTTTCAATACTTTATCTTTGTCGAATGATCCAGCAGCAACATCAGCAATTTTTCCTTGTTTTGATTTTGTTTTTTGATAAACTGTACCACCTTTTTTCTGAATGGAAGCACCACCCATTTGTGTTCCAACATGAGATGGCATTAAATTTCTTATTCCCTGCTCTATATCTCTTGCTAGTTTATCAAGATTCTGATCAAATCCACCTATACCCTTGACTGCAACTTCAAATGTAGATAAAGCCTCATCTGATCCACCTGACATAATTTGAGATGATCCCTTTTTCAGAGAAATCTTTTCACCACCTATAATGATATCTGTTTTTGGTGTAGTATTAGAACCTCTCCACTCTTTACTAACTGGAGCTGAAACTGACATTCTATTAGTTCCACTTACCTTAATATTTGCATTGGATAATATTTTCTTTCCTAATTCCAAAGGAGTTTCAAAACCATTTTTGACTGCATAGGGTTTCAAATTTTTATATACCCCCCTTTGACCACTATCTCCACCAGCTGCATCAACTAGGACAAATTCCATTTCTTTTGCAGCTTCGGTAGAACCTTCTGCTAGATATGACTTAAAAGTATACATTTGTGTTTTAAAAAAAGGGGAACCAGAGACAGTAAAGGCGAGTTGTATCAAGTTCCCATGTGAATATAATATACTAGAAAGTATTTATATTAATTGAACTTCCAATCGGTAGTGTCTATCGACTTATCAAAGGCGGGCTGATCATCTTGACCAGAATCTACGATATCTTCTTGTGCAGACTGTTCACAATCATACAACTTCATTCTCGCTCTGTCAATCCCGACAACGAACTTTTTGTTCTTTGTGGGATCATTGTACCGATTTTTAAGTTGCTTAACAAGTATTTGATTGAGTTTTTCCAAATCTTCAGTTTGGATGAGAGCGAACATGAAATCCGCTGTAGCAGGTAGACCGAAGCTCTCACTGGTATCCTCCAATCCGATATCACTGCTCTGATATCCCGATCTAGTCGTTTGTGTAGCCGATACGATTGGTAAGTCACATTCCACAGCAAGTCCTCGTAACTCTTCTGCAATCGCTTTAATATAGAAGTATGATCCAACATTTGCATTTGCCTTAAATCTAGATGATGCACAAATATTTAGGTAGTCAATGAAAATTATCTTAGGAACAAACTGTCTCTTCATTGCCAGTTCCTTGAGTAGTCCTCTGATATGACCCACATGGGCCGATGCAGTAGGATACTCTTTTACGACCAGAGTTCCCTTGGTCTTGTTCTTTATTTTATCAACCGAACTTTCAAATGTCTGTTTTGGTAAATCATGCAACTCATCCATTGTCAAGTCCATGAGGTTTGCATCAATACGTTCTGCAATCCTTTCTTCTGCCATCTCCATTGTCACATACAGAACATTGTGTCCCTGCATCAAGATATTAGCAGCTTGATGGCACATAAAAAGAGACTTACCGACACCAGTTCCAGCAAGACAAATATTAAGAGTTTTGTTAGGAAGCCCTCCATTGGTTATCTCATTAAAGAACGAAAGATCGAATGGAATCCTTTCCTCTTTCGTATGATAAAACTCAAAACGATCAAGGGCGTCATGAATGTAATCGTGACCAACAGAGCTATCGAAACTAACAGAAAGAGCGCTGGATAAAATATCAGGCAAACAATCAGCGTTACGATCCTTGTCATCACCATTAATAATGTGGATTCCCTCAAGGACTGCCAAGTGAATGGCCCTATCTTTGCAATATCGCTCTGTAACATTGACCAACCATCTCTCGTCAACTTCTTCAGCTGCCAAGGTACTGAGAACCTTCTGAGTATTCTTCCAAGCTTCCTCATTTAGATCACTCCTTTTTTCTATCTCAATGTGCAACGCCTCTTTAGATGGAATCGCATTGTATTCATCCATGAATTTGTAAAACTCATCAAAGATGATTTTGTTTTCACCATTTTCAAAATACTCATTCTTCAGAAATGGTAAGACTTTCCTTGTATAATTCTCGTTCGTCAGCAAGTGACTCAGAATCGCTGTCTCTGTAGATAATGTCAACTTCATCCTCCTTTCTTAGGCCTTTTTCCATACATGATATTAAAATGTCTCCACAAATTTTGTGAAACTCTTCTTCAAATTCAATGTGATTACTGTTTTCACTTTTACAAGGAATTATCGTAAAATGTAAATTCAAACCACCTTCA
>VMHT01188416.1_pt1 | contig 10346 bp, 15 predicted proteins | sample 4693611 | NCBI WGS metagenome assembly VMHT01 (sample SAMN12280063, study PRJNA550983) | marine metagenome | isolation source: seawater sampled from same location over 5 years 0.02-0.2 micron viral filtrate | place: USA: collected off the coast of southern California halfway between the port... ...
TAACAGAATATAAATTACCACAAAAAGATTCTCTTTTTGAAGATGTTGCACCAGCAAGATTAGAGCATAGAGAAAGATTAAATGCTACTTTAAAAAGCATTGAAGATGGAACACAATTACTTTTACCTCAAACTAAAGCTAAAATTAATAATAAAATTTTACAAAAAAAAGTTTTATTTACAGATGATTCAACTATTGCAAAAGTTAATAATCTTGTTGAAAAAATTAAAAAAACAAAATCAATAGAAACATCAGTTAAAACTTCAAAAATTAATAATATTGCAACAGAAACAAATGCTTTTAATAAAAATATTAGCAAATTAGCTGACGATGTAGATAATTTAAAAGAATTTGATGTACCTAATGAAAAAACTTTTAGAAATCAAGCAAATGTTTTAAGAGATAATATATCTAAATCTAAATTAGGAGAGGGTATTCCTATTGCAACAAAATCTGATGGAGAACAAATAACATCAGTTACAAAAACTGGTCAAGAACTTTTTGAAGAAGAATTACAAGATATACAAATGTTAGAACGATTGAAGGATTGTGTATGAGTTATAGAAATTGCATTATTAATGGCGTTAAAGAAGGTAAAATTACTAAAGAGCAAGCTAAAAGACAAAATGAATTACTTGACGAACTACAGGCTTACCATAGAGAAAAAACTGGTTTAAATAAATCTGAAAGTGAAAGATTGGCTGCTAAAGAAGTGTATGAAAAAACTAAATTAGAATACGCAGATAAATTAAGAAAAACTTTATTACAAAAAGAAGCAACAGATAAAATAAAATTAAGATTAGATAATTATAGAAATAAAAATGGCGAAGTAGATTATGCTGAAGCTGCAAGATCTATTTATGCTAATGATCTTTTTTCAAAAGAAATTAGTCTTGAAGGAATGGTTAAAATTGAGTTAGGCAAAGCTCATTCTTTAATGGTTAATGTTTTAGATGAATTAAAATATAAAATGGGTGGCATACAAACTAAAAATCAAAAAACAAATTCTAAATTAATGATTAAAGAATTGTTTGGTGAAAATACAGGAAACATTAATGCTAAACATTTAGCAGAGGCTTGGAAAAAAACAGCAGAACATTTAAGAAAACAATTTAATCGTTATGGTGGTAAAATTGTATCAAGAAAAGATTGGGGATTACCACAAATACACGACACTTTATTAGTTAGAAAAGTGCCAAAAGCTGATTGGATTGAATATATTTTACCTAAATTAGATTTAGAAAAAATGGTTAATGAAAGATCTGGTTTATCTTTTAACGACAAAACTATTCGTAAAGCATTAGATGATGTTTATGAAAATATTTCAACAGAAGGAATGGCAACATTTAAAGCTGGAGATAATTCTTTTGGCAGATCATTATCTAACAGAAGGTTAGATCATAGGTTTTTAGCATTTAAAAGCGCTGATGATTGGATGGCATATCAAACTAGATTTGGTTCTATGGATCCTTTTAAAACTATGATGGAACACGTTAACGGCATGGCAAGAGATATTTCTATGCTTAAAATGCTTGGACCAAACCCAGATGCAACTCACATTTGGTTAATGCAATCAATAAAAAAACAAGCTGCAATAGACGCAGCATTAGAAGCACAAGGTAAATTTAAAAGAAAAAAAAATTTTATTAAAGATGCAAAAACTAAAAAAAAATTAGTAATATTTAGATCTGAGCAAGATCGAGCTAACTGGATTTCAGAAAATATTAACAATTTATATGCTTATCACAAAGGAACTTTACATAGACCCGTAGATGGTTTTTTTGGTAGAACTTTTGCAGCATTGAGACAATTTTTAACTTCTACACAATTAGGAGGAGCAGCAGTTATGGCTCTTTCAGATTTTAACTGGTCTCGTATAACATCTAAATTTAATGGTTTAAAATCTCAAAAAGCTAATATTGAAACTCTTAAATTATTAAAAGATGGAGTAAAATCTAACAAAGCAAGAAGTAGAATTGCAATAAGAAGTGGTTTAATTGCAGAACATTGGAGTACCATTGCTGGAGTACAAGCAAGATATTTAAACGAAATAGATGCACCAATGTTTGCTAAAAGAACTTCTGATGCTGTTTTAAGAGGTTCTGGATTATCTGTTTTAACTCAATCTGGCAAATGGGGTTTTGGTATGTCTGTTATGGGTACATTTGCAGATGAAAGCAGCAAAGTGTTTAGTAAATTAGATCCTAATTTACAAAAACAATTAAAAAGATATGGTATTAATGAAAATGATTGGGAAATAATAAGAAAAACAAAACCTTATGATGCAGCTGTTGATGAACCTACTATTGCAAAAGGCGAAGTAATTATATTAAGACCCGATGATATTCACGCAAGAGCAGATATTTCTGAAGAATTAAAAGATGTTTTAGTTACAAAATTATTAAATTTTATTTATATGGAAACTAATTTTGCTATTCCATCGTCATCTGCAAGAGGTAGAACTATAGCTGCTGGTAGAACTCAACCAGGAACTGTTCAAGGAGAATTGTTAAACTCTGCTTTAATGTATAAAAATTTTGCAATAACATTAGGTTATACTCATTTAGCCAGAGGTTTTTCACAAACTGGTATAAGAGGTAAAGCAAAATATTTAGTACCTATGTTTATAACTGGTGGAATTATGGGAGCTTTATCTTATGAATTAAAGCAAATGGCTGCTGGTAAAACAATGACTAAACCAGAAGATATGGGAGCTAGATATTGGTTAAATGCTTTAGTTTATGGTGGTGGTTTAGGAATATTTGGAGATTTTTTATTTCAAGATAAAAGTAGATATGGCGCATCTATGGCAAAAACTATTGCTGGACCCGTAGTTACTTTTTTAGAGGATGCTTTTAATTTAACTGTTGGTAATCTTATACAATTAGGTATGGGAGAAAAAACAAATGCTGGTAAAGAATTTGCGGGTTTTGTTCAAAGATATACGCCTGGTTCAACAGTTTGGTATTTAAGATTAGCTTATGAAAGATTAATTATAGACACACTTGAACAACTGATAAACCCAAATTTTCACAAAGACGAAAGAAGAAAAACAAAGGCATTAAAAAGCCGTACTGGACAAGAATATTGGTGGTCTCCAGGCGATTTAATACCATAAAAAAAGGATAGACAGTATAGACATTTTTAAATATAGAGAAACATATAGTAGGATTATAACGCCTACAAAATACATTTCTTACAACAATTTATAAAAATTATGACAGTAACAACAACAACAATTAAGAACAGTTATTCGGGTAATGGATCAACTACGGCTTTTGCTTATACATTTCCTATTAACACTACATCTGAAATTACAGTAATTGAAAGATCGTCTACTGGAACTGAGACAGTTAAATCTGAAGGTACTGGTTCAACTAATTATGGTATTGCTGATAACGGAGCTAGCGGTGGAACTGTAACTATGGTTACGGCTCCAGCATCGGGTACAACTTTAGTTATAAGACGTAATACTGCTTTAACACAAGAAACAGATTATGTAGCAAACGATCCGTTTCCAGCTGAAACGCATGAAGACGCTTTAGATAAACTTAATATGCAGACACAAGAGCTGCAAGAACAATTAGATCGTTCATTTAAAGTATCAAGAACTGCTACTATTACTACACCAGAATTTACAGAAGATGCTGCAACAAGAGCATCTAAAACTTTAGGATTTGATAGCACGGGTAACGTACTTCAAACTGTTGCTGATTTCTTACCAGCTGGTGGAGATAGTGCAATGTTTACTTATTCTACAACAACTGCCGATGCAGATCCTGGAGCTGGTAAATTTAGATTAAATAACTCAACACCTTCTAGTGCAACGATTGGATATTTTGATGATCTTGAATATAACGGCACAGACATTAGCGCATGGGTTCAAAGTTGGGATGATGTTGCTGGTAATGATACTAACAGAGGAAGAATAAGAATTTCAAAAGCACAAAGTTTAGATACATGGATTGTATTTAAAGTTAGTGGTGCAGTTACAGACGCATCTGGATATACAAAAGTTACTTTAGTACATATTGATAGTGCTGGTACTTTTACCGATGCCGATAAGTGTTGGGTGGCTTTTACTTCATCTGGAGAAGATGGAGCAATACCTGGTTACTATTATAAATTTGATACTGGAACATCTGACGCTGATCCTGGTGCTGGAGAAATAGCATTTAACAACGGAACTTACGCATCTGCTACAGAAATTTATATTGATGATGCTGATGCTAATGGAGCAGCAACACAAACAGATACTGCAACTTGGGGATCTTCAACTTCAACTATTAAAGGATTTATTCACATTGTAGATATTAATGATAGCTCAACTTATGCAAGATTTAAAGTAACTGCGGCTGTTTCAGATGAAAGCGGTTATAACAAAATTACAGTTGCTCATTTAGCAAGTAACAATACATTTAGTGCTGCTGACGAATTATCAGTTCACTTTACAAGAACAGGATTAAAAGGTGATACAGGGTCTACGGGAAGTACGGGAAGTACTGGGTCAACTGGAAGTACGGGAGCATCGGGAACTAACTCGCAGCTTTCTATGACTTGGAGTAACTCTACTTCAGATGCTGATCCAGGTTCTGGAAAAATTGCTTTTAATAATGGTACTGTTGGTTCAGTTTCAATTTTATATGTAGATGATGCAGACGATGCCTCTGCTGATATTTCTGGTTACGTTCAATCTTGGGATGATATTTCAAATTCTAACGCTAGAGGAATAATTACTGTTACTAAAGAAGGAACTGCATCTACTTATGCAATTTTTAAAGTTTCTGGTGCTGTAACGGATGCTTCTGGTTATACAAAAGTTCCAGTAACTCACCTTGTTTCTAATGGTTCTTTTTCAAATACTGATGGAGTAGGAGTTCACTTTACACCTTCTGGAGCTGATGGTACTGGAGATATGTCGGATGTAGTTGATGATACTTCTCCGCAACTTGGTGGAAATTTAGATATTAATGGAAACGATATTACTTCAGCATCAAACGCTGATGTAGATATTAATCCAAATGGAACTGGAAATGTAGTTCTTAAAACAGATTTAGTTAGCATAGGCGGTGGTTCAGAAGTCGGTCATATATCATCTAATGGTGCGTATGATTTAAAATTATCAACTAATACAGATAGCAATTCTGGAAATATAACTATTACTGATGCTGCTAATGGAGCTATTACTCTAACACCAAATGGTACAGGAGTTGTAGATGTTAAAGGTTCAATGAACTCATCCCTATCATCTACAGGCAAATCATTAATATTTGGGTTTTAAAAATAAATAATAGGAGAAGGTAAATATGGCAAGTGAAGTATTAAAAGTTTCTCATACAGCTGCGGTTTCAAACTCAGAATCTGTATTATTAAATGGAGTGAATGGACATACATATACCATTCTTTCTATTTTTATTACTGAAACTGCGGGTGCTGCTGAAACAGTTGATCTTTACATTGACGATGGTGGTGGCGGAACTGATTATGAATTATTATCAGATCAAGCTATTGGTGCAAATGAAACATTTGAATTAACAACTAAGTTCGTTATTGAAGATGAAGATCATTTATGCGCAATAACTGCATCATCAGCTAATGTAGATATAGTTGTAAGCTATTTAGATCAAACGAGGTAATTTTGTGAGTGGGATTATTGCACAAAATATTCTTGATGGATCTGGCTTAGTAAAAGCACCAGAGGGTGGAGGTGCGTGGAATTTTATAGCAAAACAAACCGCTTCTAGTTCTGCGACTATTGATTTTACTAGCGGCATAGATTCTACTTACAAAGAATATTGTTTTACTTTTAAAGATATTCATCCAGCAACTGATGCAGTACATTTACAAATAAATTTTAGTGTAGATAGTGGAAGTAATTATAATGTTACTAAAACTACAACAAATTTTCAAGCTTTTCACATGGAAAATGATGGAGAAGCTGGTGTAGCTTATCAAGCATCTTTAGATATGGCACAAGGTACTGGTGCAGTAGCAATTTCTAATAGTTTAAGTAATGATAATGATGGATCAACTGCTGGGTATTTACATTTATTTAATCCATCATCAACTACTTTTGTTAAACATTATATGGCTACTTTTAATGCTACTCAATTTCAAGATTATTCTACCAACTATTACGTAGCGGGTTATGGAAATACTACTTCAGCAATTGATGCTGTTCAATTTCAAATGTCATCAGGCAACATAGACGCTGGAGATATTTGTTTATATGGGTTATCAACATGACAGGTATAATTTCAGATAATGTAGCAAGAACATCAGGTTTAATTAAAGCCGCAAGTGGTGGTGCTAGTGTATGGAATTTAATTAAATCTCAAACAGCATCTTCAAGTTCTACTATTAGTTTTGTTAATGGAACATCAGATGTAGTCTTGGATAGCACATATCCTATTTATTTATTTAAGTTTATAAATATTCATCCATCTGCATCAAGTGAACTTAGTTTTAATGGTTCTGACGATACATCAAGTCATTCTTACGATATATCAAAAACTACAACTGCTTTTTATGCTTTTCATAGAGAAGATGATGGTGGCTCAACTGGTGTTAATTATGTAACAAGTGGAGATTTAGCAAATGGAACAGGATTTCAAGTTTTTCAACCAGCAGCACAAATTGGAACAGATAATGATGAATCTATGTCTGGAGAAATGTGGTTATTTAATCCATCTTCTACAACATTCGTAAAACATTTTATAAGCACAAATGTTCACCCAACAAATGATAGTGATGTATATTGCGAAGAAAATTTTGTTTCAGGTTATTTTAATACCACAGCAGCTATTACAGCTATTCAATTTAAAATGGGTAGTGGCAATATAGATTCTGGAACAATTAAACTTTATGGAATTAAGGATAGTTAATGAGTGGAATATTAGCACAAAATTCAGTAAGAAACACAGGATTAATTAAAGCTAGTTCTGGTGGTGGTGGAACATGGAATTTAATACAAACTCAAACTGCGTCAAGTTCAGCTACAATTTCTTTTACAAGTGGAATTGATAGTACCTATGATGAGTATGTATTTAAGTTTATAGATATACATCCAGCTACAGATGGTCAATCTTTGGCATTTCAAGCAGATACTGGAACAAATACAAGTTATAATCAAACTATAACAAGTACAGTTTTTTTAGCACAACATAAAGAAGATGGTACTGCTGCATCTCTTGCATATTCTACTGGCAGAGATTTAGCACAAAGTACTGGGTTTCAACTTATAACTGTAGATGCTGGAAATGCAAATGATGAATGTGTTGCTGGAACTTTAAATTTATATGCTCCTAGCAATACAACTTTTGTTAAACATTTTATTGCTGTAAGCAATTCACCAACCAATGGTACTCATTCTTCAAGTAGTTATGCTGCTGGATATTTTAACACAACGACAGCTATAACAAGAGTTCAATTTAAAATGGGATCAGGAGATATTGATTCTGGCACAATTTCATTATATGGAATTTCATAAATTAAGGAGGAAAACATGGCAAGACATCATTTAATCAATGGAGTAAAAGTAAACTTTACAGCAGAAGAAGAAACGGCTGCTGATAATGCTGAAACAGCTTGGAATAATAAAGCATTAGATAGAGCATTGGCGGCAATGAGATCAAGAAGAAATAGTCTTTTAAGTGCTACAGATTATTATGCTTTATCAGATGTAACTATGTCTGATAATATGAAAACATACAGACAAGATTTAAGAGACTTACCAGATGGTTTAGATACTGTTGATAAAGTAAATAATAAAACTTATCCAACAAAACCATAAATTCAAACACAAACAGTTAAGAGGGGTACACTATGAAGGTGCTACTAATTATGATTATATGTAGCGCAGTTCAAGGAGATTGTTTAACTCCACATCAAATGCCAACTGCTTATAACAGCTACTATGATTGCTTACAAGCTGGTTATAAAGAGGCAATAAAAAAACAAACTGAAATAGGAAAAGCGGATACTAATGAACATAAGATATTCATTAGGTTCACTTGCAAGAGTAGTTATGAAACATAAAAAAAGAAAATCACAAATTTCAAATGTTGAAGATCATAATGGAATAAGAATATCCTACCACGAAAAGGTTTGTGCAGAGAGGATGAAAACTTTATTTAAAGCAATAGACGAAATGAAGAAAGATATTAAAAGTTTAAAAACCTCAATGGATAGAGGAAAAGGTGCTGCCGCAATAATAATTTTTGTTGGAGGCTTACTTGGCTCAATCTTCTACTTCTTTACGAAATAGAATTACAGCTGCTAAAGGTTTATCTAATGAACTATTAGCTGCTGCTAAATTTGCAAAAGATCCAAACTTAATTGTCTTTAAACCAATAGGAGCTGGTCCAGTAGATATATTAACTTTGAATATAAAAACGGGGGAGTATGTAGCTTATGATGTCAAAACAAGAAACTACCGCAAAGACGGGTCTAAGATTAATAGACCAAAAACTGGGGAACAAAAAAGACTAGGTGTTAAAATTATTAATTTTAACCCACAAAAGGATTGAAGAATTATGGCAGATTATACTGAACTCAAAGACAGCATTAAAGAACACGAAGGGTTTGTCGATCATATTTACAGGGATAGCTTGGGTATTCCTACTATTTTTTGGGGTCATATGGTTTTGGATACCGATGATTATGTTGAAGGTGTTAATTATTCCATTGAAGATGCTGAGAGGTGTTTTAATAAAGATTTTAATATTGCTTTACAGAGTGCTGAGAAATTAATTGGCGATATAGAAGTTAATCATATTCAAAAATGCGTAATTATTGAATGCGTGTATCAACTTGGTGGACCAAGGTTTTCAAAATTTAAAAAGTTTTGGCAAGCTATGAGAGATGGCGATATGGAAAAAGCTGCCGATGAAATGATAGATAGCAGATGGCATAAGCAAACACCTGGTAGGTGTGAGAAGTCTGCTGCTAAAATAAGGAGTTCAAATAAATAATATGTGGTTAAGTGCAATTAAATTAGCGTTAAATGCTGGAACGCATATATACAAAAAGAAACAAGAAACTAAAATGGCTATGGCTGATGCACAGCACATGGCGGCTACTAAGATGGCTCGTGGGGAAACTGCGTATCAAGGCAAATTATTAGAAGCTAGACAATCAGACTACAAGGATGAGGCAATTTTAATTATACTCACATTGCCAATCCTAGTTCTGGCATATGGTGTATTTTCTGATGACCCAGCAGCATCTGCAAAAATTCAAGAGTTCTTTGAACAGTTCCAACAACTGCCAAGCTGGTTTACAAATTTATGGATTCTTGTCGTGGCGAGTGTCTATGGCATAAAGGGAACTCAAATATTTAAAGGTAAAAAATGACAGTAACTAAATCAGACTTTGATCCTAAATGTTTTGGTTCACAATATCAAGATCCACCAGATACTTTACACTTTCAGTTTGATGGTGTGAGATGCGATAACTATGTTTATCGTTATGTATTGGTAGATAAGTTTAGACCCAACAAAATAGATTCAAGAAGTAAAAAGACAGAAGAAGAACAAGGTAAGTCTGGCAAAGAAATAGCTGATGGTTATTTACCTTTGGTTTTAAAACAAGAAACTAAACCAGGGTTAATAGATAAGATTAAAAAGATTTTTTCTAATGGCTAAGAAGAAACCTTTGTTTGGTGTAAGTAATTACATTAAAGAAAAACCTAGAAAAAGACCAGGTAGGCACAGCAAATCTCCTAATAAAAAATCTACAAAAAAAAAATATAGGGGTCAAGGAAGATGAAGATTAACGATAACACAAATATTTCTCTCCCAGTTCGTAACCTTTTAGCATTATTGGCAGCCACGGCTTTTGGCATATTCGCTTACACCGAGATTACGGCTAGGTTAGTAAGTCTTGAAAACTCCAGACATATTATGGAGGCAGATTTAATTACTAAATCAGATCAAAAAATTGTGGATCAAGAACAATTTCTAATTCTGGAAATGTTAAGTACATCTCAGGATAATACAGACGATGAAATGCAGAGTATGAGAAATAATAATGTGAACCTTAAGAGAGCTATGAAAGATATTGAAGAAATGAAAAAGACGATTGAAATTCTTAAAGATAAAATAAGAGATAACGGGAGCCATTAATGGAGCAAGTAGTCATCGCTTTATTAATGATGATAAATTCAGAAATTAAAGAAGCAAGAATACAAAACTCATTAAGCGATTGCCTTAAAGGGAAGCGTTACGCTATGCGTGAGTTAGACAGTAAATCAAAAGTTTCTTATCAATGTATAAAATCTTTGGCTGAACTTGAAACTAATATTGACGGCTCAATATCAATTAAAAAACTAATAATGGAATAACAAA
>VMHT01111563.1_pt1 | contig 10345 bp, 12 predicted proteins | sample 4693611 | NCBI WGS metagenome assembly VMHT01 (sample SAMN12280063, study PRJNA550983) | marine metagenome | isolation source: seawater sampled from same location over 5 years 0.02-0.2 micron viral filtrate | place: USA: collected off the coast of southern California halfway between the port... ...
GCACTTTTACTATCAGGTGAAACTGGAAATAAGATTATTAACTTTCAAGATTATAACGCCCAAACTATTGGAATTATACTTTTATGGTTATCTGCAGCTTTAACACTTTTTACAGGTTATGAGTATATGCGTAAAGGAATAGATCATGCTATTTCTGAGGACAACAAAGATTAAGCAGCTTTCTTTTTTTTTACTAAAGTTAGATAACTCTCATTAAGATCAATTATCACCTCACAAACTTTAAATTTATTTTCAGCAATACAAGATACAGGTGTGACTTCTGCTGCAGTTCCAGTCAAAAAACATCCAACGAAGTCTTTTAATTCCTCAGGTTTAATTTTTCTTTCATTAACTTTAATATTTTTAGATTTTGCAATTTCGATTACGGTTCTTCTTGTTATTCCATCTAAAAAAGAGTCTGGAATTGGAGTATGAAGCGCTCCATACTTATCCTTAAAAAAAATGTTTGCTCCAGTTGCCTCAGCAACATTTCCTTCATGATCTAACATAAGTGAATCAGTAAATCCTTGTTTCTCTGCTTCATGTTTTGAAAGAGTACAAATCATATAAAGACCTGACGCTTTTGTGTCCCAAGGAATTGTATTAGGTGCAGGTCTGCGCCAACTGGAAATATTTAATTTAATTCCCTCAACTTTAAGTTTAGGATCAAAGTAAGAACCCCATTCCCAAGTAGCTATAGCAACATGAATTTTGGTTTGTTGGGCAGAAATTGCCATCATTTCACTTCCTCTCCAAACAACTGGTCTAACATATCCATTTTCTACTTTTTGTGTTCTAATTATTTTATTTGATGCTAAATTAATTTCATCTTCATTATAAGGAATTTCAAATCCCATTCGTCTTGCAGAGTGAAATAATCTTGAGGTATGTTCCTCTAACTTGAATATAGAGCCATCATAAACTCTCTCACCCTCAAAAACGCAGCTAGCATAATGAAGTCCGTGGCTTAAAACGTGAACTTTAACGTCTGACCAATCGACTAATTCACCATTGTACCATATTTTACCAGATCTTTTATCGTAAGGTATCATGATTTGAAATATAAAATTCTTACTGAAAAATATCTTTGTATCTATAATATGTCAATATAACTTACCTAAAATGAAAGACTTATTATATCTAAAAGATGATCAATTAAAACACTTAATTGAAAAACTTTTTATAAGTTACAGAGAAACCTTTTCAGATTCTAAAAAAATTCTTAATAAATATGCTATTGGTTTGGCTCACCAAAAAGTTCTTCATCTACTATCCATGTACGAAGGAATTTCTATATCAGAGTTGTTAAAAAAATTAAAAATTACAAAGCAAAGTTTAAATAGAGTTCTAAAGGATCTAATTAAATTAGATGCAATAATTTTTGAAAAAGATGATCAGGATACAAGAATAAAGCATATTTTTTTAAATAAAAAAGGGAGACAAATATTCAATGAAATATTTGAAATTCAAAAAAAAAGAATTTATGCTGCTTTACTTAACTCAAGCTCAGAAGAAGTAATTAATTTCGATAATGTATTAAAGAAAATTATTAATGGATAGCTTTATTGCACATATACTAATTGTGGATGATGATGATGGCATTAGATTATTGGTTAAAAAATATCTTAATGAAAATAATTTTTTAGTTACAACTGCTCAGAATGCAGAAGATGCAACTGAAAAAATAAAGATAATAAAATTTGATTTAATTGTTTTAGATATAATGATGCCTGGCAAAAGCGGTTTAGAATTTATTCAAGATAATAAAAAAAAATTAGATACACCTATAATTTTATTAACAGCAAAGGGAGAGGCTGATGAAAGAATTAAAGGTTTAGAAATTGGAGCTGATGATTATTTACCAAAACCTTTTGAGCCAAGAGAGTTAATTTTAAGAATAAATAATATAATTAAAAAAACAAAAAAAAACGAACAAGTAAGAATTATTAAATTTGAAAATGTCCAAATTGATTTAAATAAACATATAATTCTAAAAGATGATAAGAAATATAAGATTAATAATACTGAAAAAATAATATTAGAAAAAATGATTAATAATCCTGGAAAAACATTTTCGAGAGAGGATATTGGTATTCTAATCGAACTAGATAAAGAAAGATCTATAGATGTAATCATCACAAGATTGAGAAAAAAAATTGAAAAAGATCCAAAAAATCCTAAATTTTTACAAACTATTAGAGGAGCCGGGTATGTTCTCTGGATTAAATAATTTTGTAAAAAATATTCTTCCTAAAAGATTATTTTACAGAGCATTATTAATTGTAGCAGTACCAGTAATTTTTTTACAATTAATTATAACATTTGTTTTTTTTGATAGTCTTTGGATAAAAACTAATAAAGGTATGACTAGAGCATTAGTTAGTGAAATTAAAACTTACGTTGAAGTTTATAATGATGAAATTTACGATAAAGATGAAATTACCAATCTTTTTTCTGTATACCAAGATTTAAACATAGAATTTATTGAAGATAGTGAATTTAATTTTGATAATGATGAAAGATGGTTTAGTCCAATTGACAGAACTCTTAGAAGAGAATTAAAATCAAAATTTTCATCATCCGAGTATTGGTTTGATACTTTAAGTTACAAAGAATTAATAGACTTAAGAATAAAATATCAATCAGGATATTTTAAATTTTTAGTACCAAAAGATAGAGTTACAAGTTCGTCAGCTAGAATATTTGCTTTATGGATAACTGTTCCTCCTATAATAATGGTTTTTATATCACTCATTTTTTTAAAAAATCAAACAAGACCGATAACCAATCTTGCAAAAGTTGCAGAAAAATTTGGTAAGGGTGAACAAATTGAAGAATTCAAACCATCAGGAGCAGCAGAAATTAGGCAAGCTGGCTATGAATTTGACAAAATGAGAAAAAGAATTTTAAGGCACCTCAATCAAAGATCAGAAATGTTATCAGGGATAAGCCATGATTTGAGAACCCCATTAACAAGGATGAAACTACAAATTGCTTTTATTAAAGATAAGGAGTTATCAAACAAATTGGCTGATGACATTAACGAGATGGAAAAAATGTTAAATGAATATCTTCAATTTACTAGCTCTTCTTATCTGGAAAAAAATGAACACTTCAATCTTAGTCAACTTATTGAAAAAATAATAGAAATATACAATAATAAAAATATCTCCTTTAATTTGACTTCTCAAATTTTTATTAATGGAAGAAAAAATTTAATTAAAAGATGTATTAATAATTTAATAGGTAATGCAATAAAGTATGGCTCTACAGTTAAAGTTGAGCTTTCTAGAGGTAGTAATAATTTATTTATAAAAATTGAGGATGATGGCCCAGGTATACCTGAAAAAGAGTATGATAATGTGTTTAAGCCATTTTATAAAATAGACAAAGGAAGAGCAGACTCAAAATCCAGTGTAGGTCTAGGGCTCTCGATAGCTTCAGATATAATCAAATCACATGGAGGTAATATAAAATTAGAAAAATCTAAAATGAATGGACTTAGTGTTAAGATTTCTTTGCCGGTTTAGTTTTTTTTGTTTTAAGCTGGGTAACTTTTTTTTCCAAATTTTCAACTCTTTTAGATAAAATTTCAAATTCATCTTTACTAGTCAATTTCATTCTAAAAACAATTTCATCTCTCTTTGACTTCAAAATTGTCATAATTTCATCAGCTAGATCTTTTGAGGAGACCAATCCTTGTTCAAATAACTTAGCAATTTTATCAATAACAAACTTTGAATTTTTCATATATTTGTATAGTAACTTATTATAGTTATATCTTATATTTATTATTAAAAATGTTCATTAATAATTTTGACCCAGTAGCATTTCAATTTTTTTCAATTGAAATAAGATGGTATTCTTTAGCTTATATCGCTGGAATATTGTTGGGGTGGACTTTAAGTAAAAAATTTTTCATATCTGACCCAGGCTTAAAAAATAAATTTGATGATTTTATTGGTTATATTATTTTAGGCATCGTTGTTGGGGGTCGTTTAGGATATGTTATTTTCTATAATCTAAATTACTATTCCAATAACCTACTTGATATTTTTAAAATCTGGCAAGGTGGTATGTCATTTCACGGAGGGCTTCTGGGAATTATAACTGTGAGTATCTGGTTTGCAAAAAAAAATAATCAGAATGCTCTCATTTACTTGGACATTGTTTCTATTGTGGCACCAATAGGAATATTTTTTGGTAGGATAGCTAACTTCATTAACTCTGAATTGTATGGAACTGAAACGAGTATTTTTTGGGGTGTAAAATTTGTTCAAATTGATAACCTTTATCGACATCCATCACAATTATACGAGGCTTTCTTTGAGGGCTTAATTTTGTTTATAATTTTACTGTATTTTAGAAACAAGGGATTTCTAAAAAAACCTGGATTTATATCTGGTTTGTTTTTGATTTTTTATTCAATTTTTAGATTTTTAATTGAGTTTTTTAGAGTGCCAGATGAACAATTAGGTTACTTAATTTTTAATTTAACAATGGGTCAAATAATCAGCTTTATATTTCTTTTAATTGGATTCTATTTAATTATTACTAGGTATGAAATTAAAAAAGTATCATAATTTACCCTTAGATAAATTTATTGATTTATCGCTTTATAATAAGAAATTTGGATACTATATGAAAAAAAATCCTTTTGGTGAAAAGGGTGATTTTATTACTGCACCAAACGTCTCGAGACTATTTTCTGAAATGATTGCAATTTGGATCATAAAATTTTGGCAAAGCATAGGCTCTCCAAAAAAATTTGATTTAATTGAACTTGGAGCTGGTAATGGTGAAATGATGAAAATTATTATTGAAAGTTTTCAAAATTTCCCAAGCTTTTTAGAGTGTTGTAATTTTGTAATTTTTGAAAAAAGTCCATCACTTATTAAGATACAAAAGAAAAAATTAGGCAAAAAAAAAATAGTCTGGATTTCTGAAATAAAAAAATTGAAAAAAAACCCTACTATATTTATTGGTAATGAGTTTTTTGATGCTATTCCAATAAAACAATTCCAAAGAAAGAAAGGAATATGGTTTGAAAACTATGTAAATTTAGAAAATTTTAATAAAGCTTTTTTTTTTGAAAAAGAAATTAATATTAAAGATATTGAAAAAAAAATTAATTTCAAAATATCTCAAAATCAAAACTTTATAGAATGTTCTGAACTTGGGTTAAATTATCTAAGAAATATTTGTAATATAATTAAAAAAAATACAGGTGGATTATTGCTAATCGACTACGGTTACACTGAAAAAAAAATGAAAAACACCTTGCAGGCTATATCAAATCATAAATTTGCCAATATTTTAAAAGAGATTGGGAATGTAGACATTACACACAACATTAATTTTAATTTATATAAAAAATTTACAAAAAAAATAGGTGGTTTAGAGGTTAATATAACAACACAAAAAAATTTTTTAAATAATATGGGAATAAAGCAAAGAGCAGAAATTATATCAAAAAACCAAAATTTTCTAAAAAAAGCAGATATTTATTATCGTCTTAAAAGACTAATAGGTGAAAAACAAATGGGAAATTTGTTTAAAGTTATGTTGGTAAAAAATACAAATAATAAGTTTAAATTTGGATTTTAAAATTGTTTATTTCAAAAAAATTATTTCAACAAAAAAAAATACAACATAGATTTTTTAATCAAAAAGGTGGTAAATCAATTGGTATCTATAAAAGTTTAAACTGTGGGATGGGCTCAAAAGATAAAAAAAATAAAGTTAAAGAAAACCTAAATATTGTTAAAAAAAAAATTAGTAAAAAATCAAAAAGTATTTTTTTGGTAAATCAAATTCATAGTAATAAGTTTGTTTTTATTAATAAAAATTTTAAGTTTAATAAAAAAAAAATTAAAGCTGATGCTATTATTACTGATCAAAAAAAATTACCAATAGCTGTTTTGACTGCAGATTGTGTTCCAATTTTATTGTATGATAATAAAAGAAATATGATTGCCGCAATACACGCAGGATGGAAAGGTGCATTTAAGGGAATTATAAAAAAAGTTGTGAATTTTATGTTAAAAAATGGTTGTGAAAGTAAAAATATAATAACTGCCATTGGTCCCTGTATTAAACAAAATAGTTACAATGTCGGGGGTGATTTTAAGAAAAAATTCATTAAAAAAGACAAAAAAAATAAAGTTTTTTTTAAGATTAAAAAAAATAAAGTTTTTTTTGATTTAACACGTTTTGTTAAATATCAACTCAAATTAATGAAAATAACAAATATTGACACATTAAATATTGATACTTTTAACAAAAAAAATAATTTTTTTAGTGCGAGACGATCTATAAAATTAAAATATGATGATTATGGTAGAAATATTTCAATTATTATGATTAATTAAACTTTTCAATGAAATTATTAACTGGAAATAGCAATAAAATTCTTAGTAAAAATATTGCAAAATATTTAAAATCAAAACTTGTCAACTCAAGCATAAGAAAGTTTTCTGATGGTGAAATATATGTTGAGATTAACGAAAACATAAGAGGAAATAGTATATTTATTATTCAATCAGTTTCATCTCCAGCAAATGATAATTTAATGGAATTGCTGCTTTGTATAGATGCTTTAAAAAGATCTTCTGCAAAAAATATAACTGCTGTTATTCCATATTTTGGATATGCAAGACAAGATAGAAAAGTCGTTCCAAGAACATCTATTTCTGCAAAACTTGTATCAAACTTAATCACTAAAGCAGGAGCTGACCGAGTTGTTACAGTTGACTTACATGCAGGACAAATTCAAGGATTTTTTGATATTCCGGTAGACAATCTTTTTGCAACACCAATATTTGCCAGACATGCTCGTAAGAAAATTAAAAGTAAAAAGATTGTTTGTGTTGCACCTGATGTTGGTGGAACAGAAAGGGCTAGAGCTCTAGGAAAACTGCTTGGTGTTGGCTTAGCAATTGTTGATAAGAGACGACCAAAACCAGGACAATCTAAAGTTATGAATGTTATTGGAGATGTCGAAGATCAAACATGCATTATTGTAGATGATATAATCGACTCAGGTGGCACAATTGTAAATGCAGCGAAGGCCTTAAAAGAAAGAGGAGCAAAAGAAGTTTATGTTTATATTACTCACGGTGTTTTAAGTGGTGATGCTGTAAAAAAAATAAAAAGTTCTGTAATTAAAAATTTAGTTATTACAGATACGATTGATAATGGTCAAAAAACTAAAAACGTTAAAAATATAGAAGTTTTACCAATTTCTGGCCTTATGGGTGAAGCAATAAAAAGAATATCAAATTCAACATCTGTGTCAGATTTATTTAAATAATTACCTTGATTATTTGTAAACATGGGTTAAAAAACCTTGTTTTATGAATTCACTAGAAGCTAACATTAGAGATAACATAACTAAGGGTCAGTTGAATGCCATAAGAAATAGTGGCAATGTCCCAGCTATTATTTATGGTGGGAAAGATGAAAACCAAAAAATCTCTATCTCAAAAAAATTACTTAAAACATTAATTGAAAAAGAAAATTTTTTATCAAGTATAATCACCTTAAATGTTGACGGAAAAGCTCAAAATGTTTTACCAAGAGAAGTTAAATATCATATATTAAGTGATGAACCTACCCATGTTGATTTTTTAAGAGTCCTTCCTGGTGTCAAGATCAAGATTGAAGTTCCAGTTAATTTTATAAACCATGAAAAGTCCCCAGGCCTTAAAAGAGGTGGGGTTTTAAATATAGTAAGAAGAAAAGTAGAATTAAAATGTCCAAGTGAAAAAATTCCAGAAAATTTAACAATTGATCTCGATGGTGTTGATATTGGAGAAAGTTTTAAAATATCATCAATTAAATTAGACGCAGATGTGGTGCCTACAATTCAAGGGAGAGATTTTGTTATTGCAACCTTAGCAGCACCAACGGTAATGAAAGAACCTGAAAAACCAGCAGAAGCAGAAGCAGCAGAAGGTGCTGAAGGAGCTGAGGGAGCTGAGGGAGCAGCTACAGCAGCAGAAGGTGATAAACCAGCAACTGATACTAAGGGTGATAAAAAAGAAGGTGATAACAAAAAACCTGCTGAAGAAAAAAAATAATTACTAAAAATTGAAAATTTAACTCCATTTATTTATGCTTTTATTTGTAGGATTAGGTAATCCAACACCCGATAGTGAAAACAGTAGACACAATGTGGGGTTTAAAATTATTGATACTATAAATAAAAAATTTGGTCTTTCAAAACAGAAGCCAAAATTTAAAGGTCTTCTCACTACTGGAAATATTAATAATAAAAAAGTTTATGCAATTAAGCCATTAACATTTATGAATAATTCAGGAGTTTGTATTAGAGAGCTAATTGAATATTTTAAAATTGATGCTGAAGATATAATTGTTTTTCACGATGACCTGGATGTAGAATTTGGAAAAATAAAAGCAAAATTTGGAGGGTCAAGTGCAGGTCATAATGGAATTGCTTCAATTGATAAATTTGTTGGTAAAGATTATTCAAGAGTGAGAATTGGTATTGGAAAACCTAAAAGTGGTATTGAGGTTGCAGATTATGTTTTGCAAAACTTTGATGAAGATGAGTCATTAGGAATTGAAAAAATTTCCAATGACATAACAGAGTCTCTTTCTATTCTTGTTGAAAAAAAATTAGATTTATTTTCTAGTACTGTTAATAATAAATAATGAGTTTTAAATGTGGAATAGTTGGGTTACCCAATGTTGGTAAATCAACTTTATTTAATGCTTTAACAAACTCAAGTAAAGCACAGGCTGCAAATTTTCCATTCTGCACTATTGATCCAAATGTTGGCATTGTTCCAGTTCCTGACAATAGGCTTGATAATTTAGCAAAAGTCTCGAAATCTAAAAAAATTATTAATACTACTATTTCATTTGTTGATATTGCAGGTTTGGTTAAAGGTGCCTCAAAAGGAGAAGGTCTAGGAAATAAATTTTTATCTCACATAAGAGAAGTTGATGCAATTATTCACATGATAAGATGCTTTGACTCCAATGACATTCAAAATGTAAATCCTACAGTAGACCCTGTTAGGGATCTTGAAATTATTGAAACCGAAATGATGCTAGCTGATCTTGAGTCTATCCAAAAAAGATTGGAAAAAAGTAATAAAAAAAATGTAGAAGAGGAACAAATTAAAATTCTTGAAATCGCTTTAGATTGTATCAATAATGACAAGAATATTAATATTTTAAAAGAAGAGTTTACCAAAAAACAACTTAACCAAAGTGGTCTACTATCTCTTAAGCCAAAAATATTTGTCTGTAACGTGGATGAAAGCAGTGTACAAAAAGGAAATGATTATACAAAAGTATTTATGAACAAATTTGGGCAAGAAAATACATTAATAGTTTCAGCAGATATTGAAAATCAAATAAATGAACTAGATATAAGTGAAAAGAAAAATTATATGGAAATGATTGGATTAAAAGAAACAGGTCTCAATATGTTAATTCAGAAAGGATATAAAATTCTTGAATTAGACACTTATTTTACTTCTGGCCCTGAGGAAACTAGAGCATGGACTATTCAAAAAAGATGTACTGCTCCGAAAGCTGCTGCGGAGATTCATACTGATTTTGAAAAAGGATTTATTAGAGCTGAAACAATTTCTTATGATGACTTTATTGCGAATGATGGATGGGTTAATTCTAAAACAAACGGTAAAATGAGACTAGAGGGAAAAGATTATATTGTAAAAGATGGAGATGTATTAAACTTCCGTTTCAATACGTGACCATATCCTTTTCATGCTGAAATAAACTAAAATAGTAAGAATTATTAAATAAACGATAGCTTTAAAACCCATTTGATGCCTAGCTTCCAAGCTTGGTTCTGCTGCCCACATTAAAAAAGTTGTTACATCTTTTGACATTTGTTCAACACTTGCATTTGTTCCGTCTGAATAATCAATAATTCCGTCTGAGAGAGGTGCCGACATCTTAATTTTGTTACCATACATATATTTATTATAGTGAACACCTTCATCTAAAATCATTCCACTTGGAGCTTCTTCATAACCCTGTAATAAAGAATATATGTAATCTACTCCACCTCCTCTAGCTTTCACTAATACTGACATATCAGGAGGATACGCACCTCCGTTAGCTGCCTCAGCTGCCTTAACATTTTCATATGGCATAACAAATTTATCAGACAGTTTTCCTGGTCGATTAAACATTTCTCCATCGGAATTTGGTCCATCTGTTACCTCAAATGAAGCAGCAATCGCTTTAGCTTGAGCTACTGAAAACTCTGGCCCACCCTTTTCAGATAAATTTCTATAACTTAAGTATTTCATTGAATGACAGGCTGCACACACCTCTGTATAGA
>VMHT01050335.1_pt1 | contig 10341 bp, 10 predicted proteins | sample 4693611 | NCBI WGS metagenome assembly VMHT01 (sample SAMN12280063, study PRJNA550983) | marine metagenome | isolation source: seawater sampled from same location over 5 years 0.02-0.2 micron viral filtrate | place: USA: collected off the coast of southern California halfway between the port... ...
CATTTCGTGCCGGTGCCCGACTATGTGGCGGCGCTGCAGGAATCGCTGAGCCCGGACCAGCCGCTGCTGCCTGCCATGACCCGCGAGCTGCAGCGCATGACCGGCGTGCGCGTGGAGCAGGAAGAGTGGCGTGAGGACCAGCTGCCCGGGCACCTGCGGATGAACGTGCGGGTTACCGACGGGCAGGGCAAAGTGCTCGCCGAGGACCGTGATCTGGCGCGCCTGCAGCAGCGCTTCGAGGCCCTGGCCGGGGAGCGCGAGGCGTCACCGGCCCGCGAGGAAGTGGTGAGCGGGCGCACCTGGGTGTTCGGTACGTTACCGGCGTGCCAGGAGAGCGAGCAGGGCGGGGTGGTGTTCCGCCGCTACCCGGCGCTGCGCGACCGTGGCGAGGACGTGGCGCTGGAACATCACGCCGACGCTGACGACGCGCACTGGTGGCACGGTATCGGCTGCGCCAGGCTGATGCTGCTGGCACTCAACGAGCAGGTGCGCGGGCTGAAACGGTTCGCCGGCCAGCAACCCGGCTTTCAGAAACTGAAAGCGGAGAAGTCGGCCATGGCGCGCGGCGCCCTGGATCAGGCGTTGCTGCGGGCCACGGTGTCCCATTTCCATCTGCACGACCAGCCGCTGCGCGACGAGGCCGCCTTCCGTGAGCGGTTGGACCTGGGGCGAGGCGAGTTCGTGCCGGCGGTGGAGCAGGCTCTTCGCACCTGGGGCGAGTTGTTCGCCGCCTACCGCCGCGTGATGCAACGCCTGGAAAAGAATTTCCCGCTGGCCTGGGCGCACGCCCACCGCGATCTGAAGCAGCAGCTCGCCGATCTGTTCAGTGATGATTTCCTGCTCACCGTGCCCAAGGAATGGCTGGATCAATACCCGCGCTACCTGGCGGCGGTGGAGCAGCGTCTTGAAAAGCTGGGCGGGCAGATCGGCCGGGACCGGGCGGTGGTCGCCGAGCTGGAGGAGTTCCGCGAGCGCTATCACCGGCGCGCCAAGGACACGCCGCCGTGGCGGCAGAGCGAGGCGCTGCGTCTGTACCGCTGGATGATGGAGGAATACCGCGTCAGCCTGTTCGCGCAGCCGCTGGGGACCCGGGTGCCGGTCTCCGCCAAGCGCCTCAACCGCCAGTGGGAGGCCTGCTGAAACCGGCCTGAGCCGGCGTCAAGAGCCGACGAGACGGCGAAATACCATTCCGGCTTTGCGCCGGCCCGGTCATATCCGGATAATTGACCCATTTATGGAACCCGCCCCGAGGTTCCCGACTGTCGCGGCGCTCCCCGGAGTGCCCTTTTTGCGCGAGGACAGGCTTGTGACCCATTCCGTCGTTATCAGCGGTACCGGACTCTGGACCCCCGAACAATCCATCACCAATGAAGAGTTGGTGGCCTCCTTCAACGAATACGTGGCCCGCCACAACGAACGCCATGCCGACGCCATCGAAGCGGGCGAGATGGAGCCGCTGACCGGTTCCAACTCCGCGTTTATCGAGAAAGCCTCCGGCATCAAGCAGCGTTACGTGCTGGACAAGGAAGGCATTCTCGACCCGGACCGGCTGGCGCCGAATATTCCCGAGCGAAGCGACGACGAACTGTCGGTGCAGGCGGAGATCGCCGTGCTGGCCGCCCGCCGGGCGCTCGACAACGCCGGCCTTAAGCCGGACGACCTGGACGCGGTGCTGGTGGCCTGTTCCAACATGCAGCGCGCCTATCCGGCCATGGCGGTGGAAGTGCAGCAGGCGCTGGGCATGGAGCACGGCTGGGGCTACGACATGAACGTGGCCTGTTCCAGCGCCACCTTCGGCATCCAGACCGGCGTCGACGCCATTCGCAACGGTTCCGCGCGCCGCGTGCTGATGGTCAATCCGGAAATCTGTTCCGGGCACCTGGCCTGGGAAGACCGGGACTGCCACTTCATTTTCGGTGACGTGAGCACCGCGGTGATCCTGGAGCGGGCCGAGGACGCCACCAGTGACAATCAGTGGGAGGTGCTGGGCACCCGCCTGCAGACCCGTTTCTCCAACAACATCCGCAATAACTTCGGCTTCCTCAACCGCGCCGACCCCTCCGGTGTGGGCAGCCGCGACAAGCTGTTCCGTCAGGAAGGCCGCAAGGTGTTCAAGGAAGTGTGCCCGATGGTGGCGGAGCAGATCACCGGCCATCTGGCCGATTTGTCCGTGCCGGTGGAAGACGTGCGCCGCATGTGGCTGCACCAGGCCAACCTGAACATGAACGAATTCATCGCCCGCCGGGTGCTGGGCCGCGACCCCAGCCGCGACGAGGCGCCGGTGATCCTGGATGATTACGCCAACACCAGCTCCGCCGGCTCGATCATCGCTTTCCACAAGCACAACAGTGATTTGCCGGCGGGCACCAAAGGGGTGATCTGCTCCTTCGGCGCCGGCTATTCGATCGGCAGCGTGATCGTGAACCGGGTGCGCTGAGCGCGCCGGTTTCACCCCAGCGTCACGGCGGCCGCGGGGTAAACTCCGCGGCCGTTTTTGTTTGTTTTGCGGCCTACACGTAACGTTTACTTGATTCGTGCATCCATATAGTGTCGAAGCCACGGAAAGGACGCTTTTCTGTCGGTTTCACATACAGAATTACACGATCCATATTGGAGAACGATCATGGCTAAACTGAGCAAAATGAATCCCCTGGCCGCCACCCTCGGCGCCGCCTTCGTGGCTTCCGCAATGTCCATTCCGGCGCACGCGGCCGAGAATCCGTTCGGTGCCACCGATCTGCAAAGCGGTTACCAACTGGCCGGTGACCACGCCAAGGACGGAGAAGGCAAGTGTGGTGAAGGCAAGTGCGGCGACAAGAAAGGCGAAGGCAGCTGCGGCGGCGACAAAAAGAGTGAAGGCAGCTGCGGTGGCGCCGCCTGAACCCAGGAGTCGTAATCTATGACGACTTTCCCCGTGACCGGTACCGGTCTGGGGTTGCGGCGGGCCCTGATGGGCCCGCTGTCCCAACCGGGCACCATACCGGTGGATTTTCTCGAAGTGGCGCCGGAAAACTGGATTCCCATGGGCGGCAAGCTGGCCCGTGAGTTTCGTGGTTTCACCGAGCGGTACCCCTTTGTCAGCCACGGTCTCAGCCTGTCTTTGGGCGGACCCGAACCTCTTGATTTCGAATTGCTGGGGAACATCAAACAGTTTCTCGGCCAGCACCGGATCCGCTGCTACACGGAGCACCTCAGCTACTGCAGCGATCACGGCCATCTTTACGACTTGATGCCGATCCCGTTCACCGAGGAAGCGGTGCACTATGTGGCGGACCGCATCCGCCGGGTGCAGGACTTTCTCGGCCAGCGCATCGGTATTGAACACGTCAGCTATTACGCCACGCCGGAGGTGACCGAAAGCCGCCCGCTGGGCGAGCTGGAATTCGTCAACGCGGTACTGGAAGAGGCGGATTGCGGCCTGTTGCTGGACGTGAACAACGCCTACGTCAACGGTATCAACCACGGCTACGACGCCGCCGACTTTATTCGCGGCCTGCCCGGCGAGCGTATTTTCTATGTGCACATCGCCGGCCATTTCGACGAAGCCGAGGACCTCAAGGTGGACACCCACGGCAGCGAAGTGATCGACCCGGTGTGGCGGTTGCTGGACGTCGCCTACGACCAGTTCGGCGTGTTGCCCACGCTGTTGGAGCGGGACTTCAATTTCCCGCCGGTGGAGGAACTGAATCGCGAGCTGGATCGCATCGGCGAGGCCCAGCAGCGCGGCGCCGCGATCAGCCGGAGGGCCTGATGAGCGAGCCGGAATTCCAGCGCCTGCAGCGTTCGTTCGCGGCGCACCTGCGCAATCCGCAACGCCACCCGGCGCCGTCCGGCATCGAGGAGCGGCGTCTGGCGGTCTACCGCCAGTTGTTCTTCAACAACCTCAACGGGTTTCTGGAAAAAGGCTTTCCGGTTCTGCGCAGCCTCTACGACGACACCGGCTGGCGGCGTCTGGTGCGCGGCTTCTTTGATCAGCACGCCTGCACGTCGCCGTACTTTCTGGAAATTCCGGAAGAGTTCGTTACCTTTCTTGCCGAGACCTATCAACCGGGGGAGGGCGATCCGCCTTTTCTCGCCGAGCTGGCGCACTACGAGTGGATTGAGCTGGTGCTGGACACCGCCACCGACACGGTGCCGGAGCAGGGTGTGCAGCCCGGCGGTGATCTGCTGCGGGGGGTGCCCTATCTGAACCCGCTGCATTGCGTGCTCAACTACCGTTGGCCGGTGCATCAAATCGGCCCGGAGCACCGCCCGGAGACGCCGCCGGAGCAGCCGGTGTGGCTGCTGGTGTACCGCAATGCGGAGGACCGGGTGGCGTTCATGGAAATCAACGCGGTCACCGCGCGGCTGCTGGCATTGATGCAGGAGCAGCCGCTCAGCAGCGGCGAACAACTGCTGCAAACGCTGGGCGATGAAATGGGTTTCCAGGACCGCGCCGCGCTGTTGAGCTTCGGCGCGGATCTGCTGCAGCGGCTTCGCGACCGCGAACTGATTCTGGGCGCCCGCCTGCAACCCACCCCGGCCTGAGAGCGGCAAGGTTGCTCTTTGCCTGGCAGGCACCGCTATAATGCGCGGGCCATCACTGATTAGGGAGCTACTGTGCGCATATGGATTGCGGCGCTTGTGTCGGCGCCATTGATTGCCTTATCCCAACCGGTATTCGCCCAGCCGGTACCGGAAACCGCCGGCGAGACCCGCGAAGCCGCGATCCAGTCCGGCGACGACTGGGGCAGCGCCTCGACGCCGTTCGACCAGGCCGGCGGCGCCGGTCGCTTCGCCGAGATGGATCCCTGGCAGGGTTTCAACCGCAAGATTTTCGGCTTTAACGAATTCGTCGACCGCTACGCGCTGAAGCCGGCCGCCAAGGGCTATCGCTGGGTGACACCGGAGTGGCTCGATAACACCGTGACCCGTTTCTTCAGCAATCTGGGCGATATCGGTGACGGCCTCAACTATATTTTCCAGTGGCGCTGGGGTGAGGCCGGCAACAGCCTGGGGCGTTTCGGCATCAATACCACTCTGGGGGTGGCCGGCCTGTTCGACGTGGCCAGCGACGTGGACCTGCGCAACACCGACACCAGCCTGGACGTGACCCTGGGCCGCTGGGGCGTGCCCCGCGGGCCCTATCTGGTGGTGCCGATTCTGGGGCCGTCGTCGGTGCGTGACGCCACCACCATCTATCCAAGCAGTTATCTGTGGCCGGTGAGATATTTGGAGGACGATCTGGCGCGCTACTCGCTGGCGGCTTTGTACGGCGTCGATCTGCGGGCCGATCTGCTGGACCTGGAGCGCAATATCGTCGGCGACCGCTATACCTTCATCCGCAACGCCTATCTGCAGCGCCGTCTGATGCAGGAAGGCAAGGACGAAGAGCCGGCCCTGCCCGACGAAGACCCGGAGCTGGAAAGCGACGACGGCTGGTAAAGCGCGGGGTAGCCGGGCGCGAGCCCGGCGTTATTCTCCCAGGGCGGCCAGTTTGGCGCGGATAAAGTCGCCGTGGGACACGTACAACAGCTCCGACACCCGCCGGATCAGCTGCTCTTCGTGGCTGTCGGCGTCGCCGTCGGCGGCGGCGATCGCCCACATATCGTAAATCAGCTGTACCCGGGTTTCCGGATCCCAGCGTTGCCGCAGAGGGATGGTGAACTCGAACAGGTCGGTGGCGTTTTCCAGTCTTTGATCCAGCTCGGCGACGATTTCCTCCATCTCTTCCGCTTCCAGATGCCAGCGCTCGCGCACCGCCTTGACCAGCAGGCGCTGCTCGCGCTGATCCACTTCGCCGTCGGTGCGCGCCACTTCCATGAGCAGCGCGGCGGCGGCGCGGTGCAGGTCGTGGTCGCTTTCTTCGCGGGTCTGGGCGGGTGAGTCGGATTCAAACAAACGGGCAAGCCATTTCACGCTGCGATGTCCTCCGCGGTCAGTAATGATTCCAGGGCGCGTTGATCGGCGGCGAAACGGCGAATGCCGTCGCTGAGCAGATCGCAGGCCATGGGGTTGTCATTCAATGACCAGCGGAAACGGGCTTCGTTCAGTGCCCGGGCGGGAAGCGCGCCGTCCGGCTCCGCCGGGGCCACCGTGTCCGGGTCCAGGCAGCGCGACAGGGCGCCGTCGTCTTCGGCCAGCTCGCCGAGCAGCGCCGGGCTGATGGTGAGCCGGTCGCAGCCGGCCAGCGCCTCGATCTGAGCGGCGTTGCGGAAGCTGGCGCCCATCACGATGGTGTCCAGCCCGCGCCCTTTGAGCAGATGGAAAATTTCACGCACCGACTGCACGCCCGGATCCTGATTGATATCGGTGATTTCCAGCCCGCGTTTGACGTGCCAGTCCTGAATCCGGCCCACGAACGGCGAGATCAGCGTGGCGCCGGCCTCGGCGGCGGCCAGCGCCTGCTCGGCACTGAACACCAGGGTGAGGTTGCAGCGCACGCCTTCTTCCTCAAGGATGCGCGCCGCCTGGATGCCCTCCCAGGTGGCCGCGGCCTTGATCAGAACGCGTTCCGCCGGCACCTCCAGTTCCCGGTACAGCGCCATCAGGCGGCGCGCCTTGGCGACCGTGGCGGCGGTGTCGAACGACAGCCGCGCGTCCACCTCGGTGGACACCAGGCCCGGGATATGGCTCAGCACCGCCTGGCCGGCCACGCAGGCGAAGGCGTCGGTGCACCAGGTCAGGTCGCCTTCGTGGCCCAGTTCCCGGGCCAGCTCGCGGGCCTGGTCGAGCAGGTGCCGGTAGCGTTCGTCCCGTGCGGCGGCCAGCAGCAGGGACGGGTTGGTGGTGGCATCGTGGGGCCGCAGCTCAGCGATGCGTTCCAGATCGCCGGTGTCGGCGACCACGGTGGTCCATTGTTCGAGTTGTTGGCGTTTGCTGATCATGGCTGACCTCCCTGTGTAGTGGCCCCAGCATAGCCAACCGTGTGCCGGGTCAAAAGGGCCAGGGCCTCTTGGTAGACCTCCGGCGTGGCGTCGTTCTTGTGCGCGTGCTGGCTCAGGTGCCGGCGGTAGGCGCGGGCGCCGGGCATCGCCTGGAACAGATTGAGCGCGTGGCGCAGCACATGCTTGGGGTGCACGCCGTCGGCGTAGCGCCGCTCCAGATAGGGAATGAACGCCTCGGCCACCGCCAGCCGGTCCGGCGGCGGGGTGTTCTCGCCGAACACCTGGCGGTCCACGTCGGCCAGAAACCAGGGGTTCATGTAGGCTTCCCGGCCCACCATCAGGCCGTCCACCTGGCCCAGATGGGCGAGCATGCCCGGCACGTCGCGCAGCCCGCCGTTGAGGATGATCTCCATGTGCGGGAAGGCTTGTTTGACGGCGTAGGCGCGCTCGTAGATCAGCGGCGGGATATCCCGGTTTTCCTTCGGCGACAGGCCGTCCAGGATCGCCTTGCGGGCGTGAATGGTCAGGCTGCGGCAGCCGGCCTCATCCATATGGCGGACGAAGCGCTGCAGGAACGGGAAGTCGTCCTGATCGTCGATGCCGATGCGGGTTTTCACCGTCACCGGCACGTCCGTGACGTTCGCCATCGCTTCCACGCAGCGCGCCACCAGCTCCGGTTCCGCCATCAGCACCGCGCCGATCTTGCCCTGCTGCACCCGGTCCGAGGGACAGCCCACGTTGAGGTTGATCTCGTCGTAGCCGTAGTCCGCGCAGATGCGCGCCGCTTCCGCCAGCTGTTCCGGGTCGCTGCCGCCCAGCTGTACCGCCAGCGGGTGCTCGGCGGCGTCGAAACCGAGCAGCCGGTCCCGGTCGCCGTGGATCACCGCCGGCGCCACCACCATTTCGGTGTAGAGCAGCGTGCGGCGGGTAATTAACCGGGCCAGATTACGAAAGTCGCGCGTTGTATACGCCATCATGGGCGCGATGGAAAAGCGCCGGCTGAGCGGGGCAGGGCCGGGGATCGGGGTGTTGAGTGAGGACATGGCGTTATTATCGCACGGCCGCCGCCGCCACGGGAAACCCCCGTTCATGCAAATCCGGGCAAAGGTATATTCCTGTAAAAGCGCCTTGTGAAAGTGGCGTCGTTTGGCTTTGATGACGGTGCGATAACGCAAAACAGGGAGAAAATTATGCTGAGCTGGAGCCTTTTATTTCTTGTCATCGCGATCATTGCCGCGGTTCTGGGGTTTAGTGGTATTGCCGGCACCGCCGCGGGCATTGCCAAGATTCTGTTCGTTGTATTCCTGGTGATCTGGATCATCAGTCTGATTGCCGGACGGCGCTGACCGGAAAGCATGACCTCGCCGTTATGCTGATAACAGGGGCGCATTAGCCTATAATGCGCCCCTTTATTCCGGCCACGGAGTCAGCATGACCGTTCGTACCCGAGTGGCACCTTCGCCCACCGGCGACCCCCATGTGGGGACCGCTTATATCGCGCTTTTCAATCGTTGTTTTGCCCGCCAGCACGGCGGCCAGTTCATTCTCCGTATCGAAGACACCGATCAGACCCGCTCCAGTGATGCCTCGGAGCAGGCGATCCTGGAATCGCTGCGCTGGCTGGGCCTGGACTGGGACGAGGGCCCGGACGTGGGCGGCCCCCATGCGCCTTACCGGCAAAGCGAGCGGGCCGGTGATTACCGGCGCTATGCGGAGCGTCTGATCGCCGACGGCCATGCCTTCAAATGTTTCCGCAGCGCCGAAGAGCTGGACCAGCTGCGCGCCGACCTGAAAGAGCGGGGCGAAAACCGGGCCCTGAAGCCGGCCGATCTGGAACTGCCCGCCGATGAACAGCAACGCCGCGAAGACGCCGGCGACCCCTATGTGATCCGCATGCGGGTGCCGGAGTCCGGCCGCTGTGAAATCGACGACATGCTGCGCGGCACCGTGGAGCTGGACTGGTCCCTGGTGGACGCGCAGATCCTGCTCAAGTCCGACGGCATGCCCACCTACCACCTGGCTAATGTGGTGGACGATCACCTGATGGAAATCACCCATGTGATCCGCGGTGAGGAATGGCTGAATTCGGCCCCCAAGCACAAGCTGCTGTACCAGTACTTCGGCTGGGACATGCCGGTGCTGTGCCACATGCCGCTGCTGCGCAACCCGGACAAGTCCAAGCTCAGCAAGCGCAAGAACCCGGTGAGCATCAATTTCTACCGCCGCATGGGCTATCTGCCGGAAGCGGTGGTCAACTACCTGGGCCGCATGGGCTGGTCGATGCCCGACGAGCGGGAGCGTTTCACCCTGGAAGACATGCAGGCGGCGTTCGATATCCAGCGCGTGTCCCTGGGTGGTCCGGTGTTCGACGTGGAAAAGCTGAGCTGGCTCAACGGCCAGTGGCTGCATGACCTGTCCGACGAGCAGTTCCTCGACCAGTTGCGCGACTGGGCCTTCAACCGCGATTACGCCATGCGCGTGCTGCCCCATGTGAAGCAGCGCGTGGAAACCTTCGGCGAGGTGGTGGACAAGGCGGGCTTCTGTTTCTCCGGCATGGTGGCCGTGGAGGAAGCCGACTTCCAGCACCCCAAGCACGACGCGGAGGCAATGAAAGTCTGGCTGCAGTTCTACCTGTGGAGCTGTGAGGCGCGCCGGGACTGGCAGCGCGACGGCCTGTTCGCGGACGCCAAACAGCTGGCCGACGCCTTGGAGATCAAGATCAAGGATTTCCTGTTTCCGGTGTTCGTGGCGATCGCCGGCACCAGCGCCAGTTTTTCCGTGGTCGACAGTATGGAACTGCTGGGCCCGGACATCAGCCGCGCCCGTCTGCGTCATGCCATTGACGTGCTCGGCGGCGTTTCCAAGAAGCAAACCAAGAAGCTGGAGAAGGAGTGGGCGGCCATTGTTCCGGCGAATTGAACAAGGCTTGTACAAACGGACTTCCAACTGTCAAAAACCCTGGGTGGATGCTTGACAGGGTAAGGCCGCTGCGTAAAATACGCGGCTCCACACAGGGCGCAGCCCGGTGGGACAGCTTTTGGGGCCATAGCTCAGCTGGGAGAGCGCTACAATGGCATTGTAGAGGTCGGCGGTTCGATCCCGCCTGGCTCCACCAAACACGTCCCCTTCGTCTAGTGGCCTAGGACACCGCCCTTTCACGGCGGTAACAGGGGTTCGACTCCCCTAGGGGACGCCAAATAAAAAGGTTCATCGCGTTTTAGCGGGAACGCCTTCCCTTCGATCTGGTGCGCAGGTCTGGGTGACGCCCTTCCGGGAGCGCCGTGAACCCGTCCCTGGGGGCTCCCTGTCGAACGTCCTGTATTCCAGGGTCCCGGAAGGGCGTCACCCAGAACCGCTCAGCAGTGAGCCGCGGCGCCACGGGCCACTTCAGAGGTCAGTCAACAGGGGAACTGGGAACTAAGAGGTAGGGGCGGACAGTGAACCGAGTTAAGTTGTTTGTTCGAGCAAGCAACCA
>VMHT01040603.1_pt1 | contig 10340 bp, 8 predicted proteins | sample 4693611 | NCBI WGS metagenome assembly VMHT01 (sample SAMN12280063, study PRJNA550983) | marine metagenome | isolation source: seawater sampled from same location over 5 years 0.02-0.2 micron viral filtrate | place: USA: collected off the coast of southern California halfway between the port... ...
GGTATTGCATCAACATCTGTCCTGAAAGTCTACAACTATGATGACTATCAGAATAACCACACCACTGACGCATCATTCACATACGCTGCTAAGAACCCTGGTTCATGGGCAGATCAACTGAAAGTCTGTTACATCGATGATGCAGCAGACCAAATTATTGGTATTAACACAACCAGTCTTGCAACCTCAGGTTTCTCAATTGGATTTGGTGTTACTGCTGCGATCAGTGCTGTACAACCTGGAATTGGAACCACGGGAATCTTTACCGGGGCACTTAAAGGTATCATCACTGGTGTTAACACTTCAACCACTGCTTCTCTGAGCACCATTGAAGTTAAGATTGTTTCTCAAGTTTCTTCCGCAGGAACTGAAACAAGAATTTCATACGCTGAAGGAAACGGACTTAAGTCTTTTGACGAAAGTGACGCAATCTTCCCTGTCAATGCTGGTGTAAATACCGGATCTGGAACAGATGGTGCTAAGTCATTCACTCCTGTTTCTCTATCAGTTAAAGATTGGTACGATCAGCAAACTTTAGGTCTTGACAACCAGACTATTTTCTGGAAAACATTAGCACCTAAACCAACCACTAACGTATTCGTTACTGATAGACAGGGTTATAACGATGCAATTCATATCGTTGTTGCCGATGACACCGGTTCTGTAACTGGAATTAGAGGTAATATTATTGAGAAACACCTCAGTCTTTCTAAGGCAAATGATGCGATCTCTAATGTAAATGCTCCACAGAGAATTTACTATAAAGATTATATCGCAGATTTCTCAGAAAACATCTACGCTGGATATAACGTTTCTCTCGCAGGTGATGCACAACATGGCACAACACCAAGGGCAACTGGATTTACTACCACCAGTGGAGACGCAAACGCATTTGCACCTGTATCAGTCTCAGATGGTCAATTCGGTCAAGATGCACAAGGAGTAACATTCTCCTCAGTTGGTAACGTCACCTATCCACTTCTTAACGGTCTTGATTACGGCACCGTTAGAGGCGCGATGAAGTCAGAACTCTCTGATACAATGAGAGCATACGATCTCTTCTCTAACAGAGACGAGATTGAGGTAGACTACCTGATCATGGGTCCTGGTTGCGACACTGAAGCAGAATCTCAAGCAAAGGCAAACAAATTGATTGCTATCGCTGGAGAGAGAAAAGACTGTATGGCAGTCATTGGACCTCACAGAACTAATCTGGTCAACGTAACGAACGCTAATGATCAAACTGATAATCTTATCAACTACTTCTCCACGTTAAGTTCTTCTTCTTACGCGGTGTTTGATAGTGGTTATAAGTATCAGTTTGATAGATTTAATAACGAATTCCGTTATGTTCCTGCAAACGCTGACGTTGCTGGTCTTATGACCCGCACATCAATCGTTGCATTCCCATGGTTCTCCCCCGCAGGTCAGCAACGCGGTGTTATCAATAACGCTGTTAAACTTGCATACAATCCTAGTAAGGCACAAAGAGACCGTCTCTATCCTCAAAGAATTAACTCCTTTATCACAAAACCAGGTATTGGAACACTTCTCTTCGGTGATAAGACTGCTCTCGCATATGCATCTGCTTTCGATAGAATTAATGTTCGCCGCCTGTTCCTTACAGTTGAGCAAGCACTTGAAAGAGCAGCAGAAGCACAACTCTTTGAACTCAATGATGAGTTAACAAGAGCAAACTTTAGAAACATTGTTGAACCATTCCTCCGTGATGTTCAGGCAAAGAGAGGTCTCTATGGATTCCTCGTTGTTTGTGACTCGTCAAACAACACTCCTGATGTTATTGATAATAATGAGTTTAGAGCAGACATCTTCCTGAAACCAACGAAGTCGATTAATTACATCACTCTTACGTTTGTTGCCACAAGAACTGGTATTTCTTTTGAAGAAGTAGCTGGTACAGTTTGATAATATTATCTAAATAACAAAAGGAGGACCAAACAATGGCACAAAAAGAAAACAGAACAATTTCCCAGTTTAAGTCAGCAATGGTTGGGGGCGGTGCCCGCCCCAATCTATTTGAAGTTGAGATGACTCTTAACGAACTGGACTTTAATTTACCTGGATTTGATGCAACTAATTTTGCATTTTTATGTAAAGCATCTAATCTGCCTGCTCAAAACATCGGTTCTATCGATGTTCCTTTTAGAGGAAGAATCTTTAAAGTTGCTGGAGACAGAACTATTGATACATGGAGTGTAACCATTATCAATGATGAAGATTTCAATCTAAGAAGAGCATTTGAAGAATGGACTGAGCAAATTGCTAAGTTAGACACTAACATTGGTGCAACTAACCCTGATGCTTACATGGCATCTGCTCATGTATACCAACTTGGTAGAGGAAGCAGCAAGAGTAGCAGCAGAAATAGTGGAGAATCAAATGTTGTTCTTGCTAAGTATAAGTTTGTAGATATCTTCCCCACGGAAGTTTCTGCAATTGACCTTTCTTATGATTCATCAGACGCTATTGAAGAATTCACCGTAACCTTCCAGGTTCAATCACTTGAACTGCTTGGTGATGGTGGCGCTGTCAGTGGTTGATAAATAGTTTGAGGATAACCACTATAATATAAATCATGTCCAAATTATTTGGATTCTCGATTGAGAACTCAGAACCACTATCTCCCGGAGCAGTCTCCCCAGTTCCTCCCAGTAATGAGGATGGGGTTGATCACTACGCTGGTAGTGGTTTTTTTGGTACTCATGTAGATCTTGAGGGTGTCTTTAGAAATGAGTTTGAACTAATCAAACGATATCGTGAGATGTCACTTCATCCTGAATGTGATAGTGCTATTGAAGATATTGTTAATGAAGCAGTTGTATCTGATTCTAATGATAGTCCTGTAGAAATTGAATTATCAAATCTAAATGCTAGTGATGGCATTAAAAATAAAATTCGTAAAGAGTTTAAGTATATCTTAGATCTTCTTGATTTTGATAAAAAAGCACATGAAATTTATCGTAATTGGTATATTGATGGTCGCATTTATTATCATAAAATAATCGATTTAAAAAATCCTAACGAAGGTATTCAAGAATTGCGTTATATTGACGCAATGAAAATGCGTTATATTCGTAAGCAAAAACAGAAACCTGAAGATAGAGCAAACGCTATAGCAAGAATCAATAATAGAAACTCTGATCCAATGGATTATGAGTTTCCTGAGATAGAAGAATACTTTCTTTATCAACCAAAACTTGCTTATCCAGTTGCAAATCCAACTCAAGCAGGTGGAGATAAGGGAATAAAAATTGCAAAAGATGCAATTTCATATTGCACATCTGGTCTTGTTGATCGCAATAAAGGTAATACTTTATCATATCTCCATAAAGCAATCAAATCACTCAATCAACTTAGAATGATTGAGGATTCACTGGTTATCTATAGATTGTCCCGTGCTCCAGAACGTAGAATCTTCTATATTGATGTTGGTAACTTACCAAAAATGAAAGCAGAGCAATATCTGCGTGATGTTATGATGAGATATCGTAACAAAATGGTTTACGATGCTAATACTGGAGAAATTCGTGATGATAAAAAACACATGGCAATGCTCGAAGACTTCTGGCTTCCCAGGCGTGAGGGCGGAAGAGGAACCGAAATCTCCACTCTCCCTGGCGGACAAAACTTGGGTGAAATCACTGATATTGAGTATTTTAAAAAGAAACTCTACCGTTCGCTTAACGTCCCTCCATCAAGAATGGATGGAGAAGGTGGGTTTAACTTGGGGAGATCTTCTGAGATCTTGAGAGATGAACTTAAGTTCACAAAGTTTGTTGGTCGTTTGAGAAAAAGATTCTCTAACATGTTTAATGACATGTTAAAGACACAATTAATCTTAAAGAATGTAATTACTCCTGAAGACTGGCAGTCTATGAGTGAGCACATTCAGTATGATTTCTTATATGACAATCACTTCTCAGAACTAAAAGAAGCAGAACTCATGAATGAGAGACTGTCTCTTGCGGCAACTGCAGAACCATATGTTGGTAAGTATTACTCTCAAGATTATGTCCGCCGTAAAATCTTACGTCAAACTGACATGGAGATTATCGAACAGGATAAATTGATTGAAAAAGAGATTAAGGATGGTATAATTCTAGATCCAATGACACCTGTTGATCCAGAAACTGGTCAACCTTTGGATAGTGCAGCAAGTATGGATTTAGGAAAACCACAGATGGAACCTGACATTGATGGATCTTCAACTGAAGCACCAGAGATGCCCAAGGGTGGTGAGATATAAATATTACAGTTAATCTTTAGAATTTTAAATGGAAGACCTATTAGATGCTATTGTGAGTGATGAATCTCCTTCACAAATCAGTGATGGAATCAAAGATTTGTTGTATTCCAAAGCTGCAGAGAGAGTAGATGCATTCAAACCTTATGCTGCAAATGCAGTATTTGGTGACGATCAAATCGAAGCAGATATTGAAGATGATGCACCAGAATCATCTGATGGTGTTTAATTTATAAATAACTATTATAAATGAATTTTAGGAAATAATGGCGTTAAAACCTGTAGGAAGTGGCGTAAGTTTCGCCATCACAGGAGTGGCAAACACTTCTGCGTTCATTTCACATCAGTCTGAATACCTAAGAGTATATTCTCCAGATAAAGATGCCCATGTTGTAGTTGGAACTAATCCAAATGCAGAAACCAGTGATTTGGTAATTGCAGGTGGTGCCTCTGGAGTAGAAGTTATTTCAATTGGAAGACCTTCTTCGCAGAGAGTTGCAGGTATAACTACTGGAGCAACAACCATTATTGATTTTCCAGAGGGAACTGGTTCTCCTTTTGAAGTAGGTGATGTTGTTTCACTTACTATAAATAGCACAGCACACCATGCTGTTGGTACTCTTGCTAACGCATATGTTGGCATTATTACTGCAGTCACAGTTACTTCTGTTAATAATACTGCAGGATTTAGTGGTTTCCATAATACTCGCATTACTTTAAACGCAAATACTTCTGGAATTGCCACCGCATTCAACTTCCAATATGCAGAGTTAAGAGATCAATTTAAAGTTTCTGCAGAAGCAATTGACGGGGCTGGAGTATTTTATGCACAACAAATTCAAACCGCTGGAGGACCATCCTGATGAAACTGATTAGAGAAGAAGTAGAGTCAGTAGAATTTATTGTCGAATCTAAGAACGGCAAAAAGTCTATGTATATTGAGGGAGTATTCCTTCAAGGAAACATCAAGAACCGTAATGGTCGTATGTATCCTATGGAGACACTTCGTCGTGAAGTTGGTAGATATAACGAAAATCATGTTCAGTCAGGTAGAGCACTTGGCGAACTTGGACATCCCGATGGACCGACAGTTAATTTAGATCGTGTATCTCATAAGATTGTTTCTTTAAGAGAGAATGGATCTAACTTTATTGGTAAGGCAAAAATTCTAAGTACCCCTATGGGTAAAATTGCATCTTCACTTATTGAGGAAGGTGTAAAACTTGGCGTTTCATCTCGTGGTATTGGTTCATTAAAGCAGACCCGTGAGGGTGTTAACATTGTCGGTGACGACTTCATGTTAGCAACTGCTGCCGATATCGTCGCTGATCCTTCTGCCCCTGATGCATTTGTTGAGGGAATTATGGAAGGAAAAGATTGGGTATGGGATGGTGGCATCCTTCGTGAAAAGTATGCTCAAAAAACATACAAACAAATCAATACTTTAGTTACCAATAAACAACTTGACGAACAAAAGTTAGATTTGTTCAACAATTTTCTCAATAATCTCTGATATTGAGTATAAAATTTATTAATTTATAAATAAATATAGTTTTAAAAAACAGATAAACGGAGCGTTCAAATGTCTCGTGGCACAAAATTACAAGAAATGGAAGTAAAGACACAGCAATCCAAAACCGCTGTTAATTCTGGGGCTAAGCCAGCAGATGCAATGGATTCCTCGGTTGCTGCTTCTTACGAAGATCTCGGTGGTCTTACCCCCGAGAACTACAAGCCTGACGATGACTCGGCAAAACTTAAGGAACCCGGTGGAACACTTAAGCAAGTCAAGGACGTTGTGAATAAAGGTGCAAAACCAGCAGAAGCAGCAAAAGGCATGAAAGAAGAAGAAGTTCTTGATACCGAAGAAACCATTGAAGAGGAAGAGACTTCCACTGAAGATGTAGTTGCCGAAGAAGAGATCGTTGCCGAGTATGATGTCGAAGAAGATGTCAATGCTCTCCTCGGTGGCGAAGAACTCTCCGAAGAATTCAAAGAAAAGGCAAAGACCATCTTTGAAGCAGCAATCAATGCAAAGGTTGCTGGAATTAAAGAAGAACTTGAGGCACAGTACGAAGAGAAGCTTGCTGAGGAAATCGAAGCAGCAAAAGAATCACTCGCTGAGCGTGTTGATTCTTATCTTGAGTACGTCGCTGACGAGTGGTTTGAAGAAAACGCACTCGCCATCGAAAACGGTCTTAAGACTGAAATGACCGAATCATTCCTTTCTGGAATGAAGGGTCTATTTGAAGAACATTATGTAACAATCCCTGAAGATAAGTATGATGTACTAGAGAGCATGGTAGAAAAACTTGATGATATGGAGACCAAGCTCAACGAGCAAATCGAGAAGAACATTTCACTCAACGGTCGTCTCTCAGAGGCAACTGCTGATGGCATTCTCGATGAGGTTTCTGAGGGACTAGCAGTAACTCAGAAAGAAAAGCTCGCATCACTTTCCGAAAGTGTTGAGTTTGAAAGTGAAGCACAATATCGTGAAAAACTGGAAACTTTGAAGGAATCATATTTCTCCAAAGCAACAGTTGCTAAAACTGAAACCCTTTCTGAGGGTGTAGATAGTGCAGAGGGTCTAGAATCTCATTCTGCATCTATGTCAGCATACCTGAGAACCCTGGGTTCTTTTGGCAAAAACTGAATTTAAAATAGTTCAAACAAACACTTAAGGTAAAAGCAATGTTCCAATCTGAAACGTTGCAGGAAAAGTGGAAGCCCCTTCTTAATGCAGAAGGATGCGAGACGATCAAAGATCCTCATCGTAGAGCTGTAACCGCTGTCCTGCTTGAAAACCAAGAAAAATTCCTCCGTGAGCAAACCGCCTTTGAAACAAGCGGAATGCTGACTGAGCAACCAAACATGAACACCAACACTGGTGCTAATGCTGGTTTCTCCGCTGACGCTACCGCGACTGGTCCAGTTGCAGGTTTCGACCCCGTACTGATCTCCTTGATCCGTCGCTCGATGCCCAACCTGGTCGCATATGACCTCGCAGGCGTTCAGCCAATGTCCGGTCCTACTGGACTCATTTTTGCAATGCGCTCCCGCTACAACACTCAAAGTGGCGATGAGGCATTCTACAACGAAGCAGACACCGGATTCTCTGGATCTGATGCTGGTTTCGACAACACCTCTGGATATTCCCAGAGACAGTCTGGTTTCGGTTCTACCTCTAACGTAGGAACCAATCCTTCAGTCTTGAACCCTGTTGGTTCTGCATCCTCCACCGACTTTAACGCCGGTCAAGGTATGCGTACCGATGCCGCTGAAGCACTTGATGGCACTGGTAACAATGCCTTCAACCAGATGGCATTCAGCATCGAGAAGGTCACTGTAACCGCCAAGTCACGCGCTCTGAAAGCAGAGTACAGCATGGAATTGGCACAGGACCTCAAGGCAATCCACGGTCTGAATGCTGAAGCAGAACTTGCTAACATTCTCTCCACTGAAATCCTCGCGGAAATCAACAGAGAAGTCATCAGAACCATCTATAAGGTTGCTGAGCAAGGTGCTGTTTCTAACACCGCTACCGCTGGTGTATTTGACCTTGATATCGACTCTAACGGACGTTGGTCTGTTGAGAAGTTCAAAGGTCTCCTGTTCCAAATCGAGCGCGATGCAAACGCAATCGCACAAAGAACTCGTCGCGGAAAGGGCAACATCATCATGTGCTCTGCTGACGTTGCGTCTGCACTGACCATGGCTGGTGTGCTCGACTACACCCCCGCACTCAACGCTAACCTCAACGTTGATGACACTGGTAACACCTTCGCTGGTGTTCTGCAAGGTAAGTATCGCGTATATATCGATCCTTATTCTGCTAACCTGAATGCTGCTAACTCAGCAACCAACTCCGGTAACCAGTATTACGTCGTTGGTTATAAGGGTTCTTCCCCTTATGACGCAGGTCTGTTCTACTGCCCATACGTTCCCCTTCAAATGGTTCGTGCTGTTGGAGAGAACTCCTTCCAGCCCAAAATTGGATTTAAGACCCGCTACGGTCTTGTTTCCAACCCATTCTCCGAAGGAACCGAGAACGCACGCGGTGGTCAACTTATCGTTAACCAGAACCGCTACTATCGTCGCGTTGCCGTTAAGAACCTCATGTGATTCAAGTGGTTGCTGCGGAAGCGGTTGCCCCACATGTCCTTACAGACCTCCCGCAAGGGGGGTCTTTTTTTATGTTGACAGATTAAAAATTTTATGATACTATATAATACACGGACAACGAAAGAAGTCCAGTTTTGCTGAAAAGTAAAACAACCCCATAAACTAAACCGAAAGGAGGAACCCATGAGTAACATGGAAGAACTTCGCTATCTTAGAGATGTAGCGAATGACCCTGCGCTTGAAAATGCACGAAGAAAATTCAAGAAAGGTGTTAAAAACTTTACAAAAAGATTAAAGAAAGGCACAAGAAAAGCCTCAGAGTTAAAAATAAAAAGAGACTGGCAAAGAAATATTAGTGGTAATGCCATTGTAAAATATGGACAATTTGATCCTCAACTTGCGACTATTTTAGTTGTATCAGTTAGACCTGAACATCTTGGTAGTGATGTCCTACTTATTGATGGACAGCACACTGGTATGATGGATATTTTGGGTGAGTGCGATCATGATCATGATACTTTGGAACTACACCATTCCCCCACTGCATCTTTAGAAGAAGTTGAGGCAGCAGAAGCAACACTCTATAAAGCATTAAATACCCAGAATAAGAAACTATCTAAGTTAGATATTATTCGTGTGGATTTATTCCTTAATGAACCATATGCAATTCTGTTTAATGGTATTTTAAATCTTTGTGGTTTAAATATTGATGGACTGGGTGATGCAGACGGAGATGTTGTTCCTGGTTCTGGTTCGAGGATGATTTTAACTGTTAGCGAATTCGGTGACAGGTTCTCTAGTTATATTGCTAGATCAGTATCCTTTATGCGTGATACATGGGGAACTGAAGATAACCCATTGAAAGAAATTCGTGATGACATGATCTATGGACTTACATCACTTTTTGTCTTTCTTGATTATGCTGGAAATATTGAAGGTGGTACTGAAAATGGATTAAACGGTAAGAAGAAAAAACTTCTTCAGTGGATGAGTTCAGAAATGGGTAAAACTTCCATGAGAAAGTACACCAACAATACAGCAGGTGGATGGGTTAACTTTAAAATTTTATACAACATTATTGAAGAATACAATTACTGGGCAGAGGAAAATGACCCTACCTTAAAAATTAGTAAAGACTACTTGCATAGGAATGGTATTCATGATCCCAATATCTTCTTAACAAAACAAGATAAGAAAATACTACCTTCTTTTCCCAAAGATATTCAATAAAAATAATAGAGGAGTTAGTCACTCCTCTTTTTTATGGCAATAAATATTTAAAAATATTATTATGAAAATTACCGTTGTTGGTGCCGGTAATGGTGGATGTTTTACAGCACTGTTTTTGGGATGGCATCTTAAAGATGCTGAAGTAGAATTAATATATAACCCTAATGTAAAACCAGAGAGAGTTGGTCAGGCAACTTTAATTGACCCACCTGCTTTGCTATGGGCAGCAACTAAATTTAATTGGTATGATAATCCCATACACGCCACATTTAAAAGTGGTATTTTATATGAAGGATGGGGAAAAGTAAACAATAAAGTATTTCATCCATTTCCAGCAGACAAGATGGCAATGCATTATTGTCCATGGGAAATGCAAGAACTTATTCTAAACTCTGGACACTTTACAGTAAAGCACGGTGATGTAGATCCCAAAGATATAGATGCAGATTATGTTTTTGATTGTAGAGGTAAACCTAATGATCTTTCTCAATATTATAAGTTAAAGAACCCAATCAACTCTGCAGTTCTAGGTAAACCTAACTGGGATACGTCAACTAATCCATGGAGTCGTCATGTTGCAACTCCAGATGGATGGACATTTGTAATACCCACACATCAAGACTCTCCATCAAATGATTACTGTGTAGGATATTGCTATAACGATAATATCACATCAGAGCAAAACGCTGAACTAAATTTTCATAAAATGTTTGATGTAGAA
>VMHT01087107.1_pt1 | contig 10340 bp, 8 predicted proteins | sample 4693611 | NCBI WGS metagenome assembly VMHT01 (sample SAMN12280063, study PRJNA550983) | marine metagenome | isolation source: seawater sampled from same location over 5 years 0.02-0.2 micron viral filtrate | place: USA: collected off the coast of southern California halfway between the port... ...
CAGATGGTCAGCCACCTAACATAGATAGTGTTTTAGATTCGATGAATAAGAGTTTTAAATAGGAAATAATATGTCACTACAACCAAGAAAAATCGGTGAGAGCAAAGCACAGTATGATCGTAGGGTAGGTAAAAGACCACCACGAACAGTTGGTAGACCTCAAACAAACAGATTGAGAGTACCAAAAAAATCTAAACCATCACTAGTAAAAAATATAGCTAAAGCCATACGTGATAAAAGAACTAGACCAACAACAGGTAAAGTTTCTATAAAAGAAGCTACACGGAAGCCAGTAGCTAAACCAAAGGCAGTTACTGTTACAGGGAAAAAACCTCCTGCACCTAAACGTACAAGAACTCATGGAGATCCTGTTGCAAAAAGAAGAGTGCCTAAAAAAAATATAACAAAAGCCGTTGACTATGATAGAAGAGGTCCTACAATAGATGGTGTCAAGACAGATGCAGGTATAACACGTCCTGATAGACGTACACCAAGACCTAAAAGACCTACTGTAGATCCTAAAAAACCTCCTAGAACACCAACTCCAAAACTTCCTGATAGACGTAGACCTCCAACTACACCAACACCTAAAAGACCTCCAAGACCTAGAACAACTCCTAGACCTTCTACTATAGGTGAATTAGATAAAAGACCATTACCAAAAAATATTCAAGCTTTTATAGAAGAGCTTAGAAGAAAGGCATCCATAAACCAGAAAGATAAACCAAAAAGACCTACTACACCAAGACCTAAAGTACCTGAGGGACCTGTACCTGAGGGTTATAAATCAGCTAAGTGGCAAGACGCAGGATTTAAACCACCTCCAAAAGGATCAACAACTACTTCAGCTTTTGAAAGATTTTTTAATCCTAGAACGAAGGAAGTTGTTGTAGTGCCATCAGGAGGGTATACTCCCCCTAAAGGTTTTATCAGAAGTGGAAGTCTAGGTGGACCACTTGATCGTAGACCTGTTAAACCAGTAAAAGATAAAGTTGGGCTACCTGTTACAAAAGGTCCTGATGCTCCTACTATACGTCCTCCAAGACCTCCTGTTAATAATGTAGAAAAATTTCTAGGAGGAAGAAAACCTAATGAATTAAATAGGCAAGATAAAATTAGGTTTACTAAAGAACTATATAAGTTTAATCAAGAAAGACAGCAACGTAATATTGATCAAGCAAGACAGCAAATTATTAATAGATTTAAAAATGACCCTGCTAGACTACAATTTGAAATAGCTAAATTAGATAGAAATGTAAGAAGGGGTGATGCAGTAGAAAAATTTAAGGCAGGAATGGTTGGTGTAGATGCTCTTAAAAAATTAGGACTCCCTGCAAGAACTATAGATGAAATTATGTTTAATAGAAAAATGTTTCTTACACCTGATAGTCCTGCTAAATTGGATACAATACTTAAACGAAGCCTATTTCAAGCAAATCGTGGCTATAAAGAACAATATAAAAAAATGATAAGACAAGGTGCTAGTAGGCAAGACCTATTACGTATGCAAAGAACATTTAGAGAAAGTATGCGTAGAATGAGAGAGGGCTTTGCTCGTGAAAAAGCAAGATTACAAAATAAAAATATACGTTTACCAAGATCTTTTGCATCTTTATTTGGACCAAGATAATGGAAGTAGATCCAGTAATATTTTGGAATGTAGTCCTAACACTTATCATAGCTCCTGCTGTGTGGGCATTTAGGAATATGATGGCAGAGGTAAAGCGTATAGATATACTGCTCAACAGAACACGAGAAGACTATGCATCACGAGCAGAAGTAAAACTAGAGATGCAACACGTAATGGAAGCATTACACAGACTAGAAGACAAACTAGATAGGGTATTAAGTAGAGAAAAATAATGAATGTATTTCAAGGATTTAAACCGTCAGGATTAGAAAAGATAGCTAACGCTATGGGATTCCAAGGCGATCAAAGGCAATTCAAACAGTTCTTGCAGAACAACCCTGACAGACAGGCAGAGATGCTACGCTATCAGGATGTAGCACGTAAGATGGTAGCAGGTGGCTATGTAAAGAGAATGCAAGAAGGTGGAGATGTACCAGAAGAGGGCGGAGAAGAAGAAGAAGCACCTAGAAAGAAAACAATAACAGATGTAACAGCCAAGAGAGTTACAGATCCTAGTATGCCTGAAGGAGCTAAAGTAGATCCCTTTGGTATACCCACAGATGATAATCAGTTTTTAGATACAGATTCAGGCATGTTAGGAGATGCTCCTACAGCAGATGTAACAACTGCAGGTACAACCAAAGCAACGGCTGATCTTCCGGGTTATAACTTTACAGATGTCGTAAGACCTTTTGAAGGTGAAGGTGGTGATCCAAGAGAGGGGGCAACTGCTGATGCTGAACAAGCAGGTATGCTTAGACTTGGCAAAGATGTAACTGCAGAAACATACGAAGCTACCACAAAGCAAGACGAAGTTGGGGCTGTTCTAGATTCTACACAGGCAGCACAGGGAGATCCTAACGACCCAAGAGCAAAAATAACAGCACAAGCATCAACTAAATCTATGGTAGGAGACTTAACTGCTGCCGAAGGTGTTGCTCACGTAATAGACAGCCCTGCAAAAAGAGAACTTGAAGCAGGAGAAATAGTAGAGCCTGTAGCTAACGCTGAAAAAGCAAAGAAGTTTACAGAAGAAGTACAGGCAGCCACTGCTACACCTTCAGAGAAGGCTACTGTAGCAGGGCAAATGGCTTCACTTACAGAAGACTTTGATGCTACCAACCCACCTGCTTGGGCTGCAGGAGCATTAAGAGGTGTCATGGCTCAGATGCAAGCCAGAGGTATGGGTACGTCAAGTATGGCAGGACAGGCTATGGTACAGGCAGCCCTAGAATCTGCTATGCCTATTGCATCTGCTGACGCACAGACACAAGCATCTTTTGAAGCACAGAACTTATCTAATAGACAGCAACGTGCTATGCTTGCTGCAGAACATCGTGCTAAGTTCTTGGGCATGGAGTTTGATCAAGGGTTTCAAGCCAAGGTTATGAATGCTGCAAAAGTTAGTGACATAGCTAACATGAACTTTAATGCTGAACAACAGGTCATACTAGAGAATAGTAGAGCCGTAAATACTATGAATCTAGCTAATCTTAGCAATAGACAAGCTCTAGTAATGTCTGAAGCAAGTGCATTAGCTAACCTAGATATGGCTAATTTAAATAACAGACAGCAAGCACAAGTTGAAAATGCAAAAAACTTTTTGCAAATAGAGATGACTAATTTATCTAACAAACAACAAACAGAATTGTTTAAGTCTCAGCAAATGACAACGGCATTATTTAATGATCAGGCTGCAGAAAATGCTTCAAAACAGTTTAATGCTACAAGTCAGAATCAAACAGATCAATTTTTCTCAAACCTTAAAACACAAGTGTCACAGTTTAATGCTGCCCAAGCAAATGCTCAAGCACAGTTTAATTCAGGTGAAGCAAATGCAATGTCAAAGTTTAATTCTGAAATGCAAAACCAACGTGACCAGTTCAACTCAAAGAACAGACTTATTATAGATCAGAACAATGCAACATGGAGAAGAGAGATAGCTACTTCAGATACTACGGCTGTTAACAGGGCTAATGAACTTAATGCTACTGCATTACTCAACATGTCAAATAGTGCGTATAATAACTTGTGGAACTATTACAGTGACGTTATGGAAATGTCATGGGAAAGTTCTGAGAATGAAAGACAAAGAATTGTGCAAATGGCAGTAGCACAGTTACAGTCTGATACATCTAAGGAGTTGACAGAAATGAAAGCAGATTATGACAGTGCTGTAGGTTTTGGTAGTCTAATAGGTACATTCCTGACTGCAGGATCTGAAAGTATATTAGGAACAATGATAGGACTTTAAGAATGAGTAGATACAGCCCAACAAATCCTGCAGTAGGTGCTTGCTTAAACTTGGAAGCAATAATCAATAGGCAAAAACCTATGGAGCTAGAGTCAAAGGCTACAAAAGGTTTAGTTAGTAGAAAGACCCCAACTCCATCTGAAGCAAAAGAAGATGTTATGGACAGAGTAGCTTCCTATGTGAAAGCTATTAGAACAATAAGAGAGAAGTATAAAAAAGATGGCTGATGATAGACAAATACCAATAGATTCTCCTATTCCCGGAATGGGAATGACTGCACCTGTAGGTGGTAGACCGTGGCAACAACCACCTCAAATGGCTACAGTAGAAGAAGCTATGGAATATTATATAACAAAACTTGATGACCCAGATTTTGCACCAGAATTACTGACAGTTATAGAACTAGGTGTGCCACTGACAACGCTTGCCAATACTATGCAACTGGCATCCGTTATGGAAGGTAAGCACAGTATTGATGTAGGTATGCTTGTAATACCAATACTGGTAGAACTTATGTCAAACATGGCTGAAGCTAATCAAGTGCCGTTCAAGAGTGGTATGGAGAGAGAAGATCAAGGTATCAGTCCTGCTACTATAGCTCTTGCTAGAAAGAAAGGTAGACTAAAATCAATGCAACAGCAGGATGACACTCCTCCACCTGCACAGCCAGAGCAGACAGAGCAACCAACAGAACAGCCACCTATGGGCTTGATGGCAAGAAGGGAACAATAGTATGAAGTTTGTAACAGCATTAGGATTAGGTGCAAAAGGAATGTCTCAATCTATTAATTTAGGCTTGGACAGAGAACTTACAAGACAAGAAAAAGAAAAAGATAGAGGGGCTAGAGCAGCTTCAGCCGCAGCTAGTAGACAGCATGACTTAGATTTGCTGTATACTAGAAGAAAGAATGAAAAACTAGATGGACTAGTTTCAGTAGAAGAAGCATTGAGAGCTTTGAATCTTGATGAGAATGTTATTGCTGCAAATCTTGCAGGTGGCATGGCAGGAGCAGAAAGATTAAAGGCATTACATGGCATAGCAATGGAAAATGATATAGATTTTAATTCCTCAATAACAGCTACACTAGGAGAAAACTTTAACATGGAGGAGTTAGAGGGGGGTGCTGTAAATTTTGTAAGAAGTAATTTACTAGATGCACGAGTAGATGGTAAGATATACAAAAATCCATATAAGATAAGCATATCAGATGAGCTAAAAGCATTTGAAGCAATTGGAGATCCTAGAGGTTTTAAGAAACAGATAGAGTCTGCACAGATGAAGGTGTTTAAATTAGAACAACTTCAAGATCAAACTACTGATCCTGCTAAGAAGAATCAATACAAAAATACCATAGAAAAACAGAACAATTTTGTTGATAAATTAACAAAGAAATATTTAGAGCTAGAGAATGAAGGGTCTGCAGGATTTGATAGTACTGTAAACTCTTTGGCACTCCGTCTTGTGAACAACACAAAGAAGCAAAGATTTGGTGGGCTTGTTACAGAGGACAGTTTGGGCAACTTAAAAGTAAAGCTAGAGGGCAATCACGGAAGAGCTTTTGAGTCTTACCTCTCTACTTTTGATTCTCTTAAAAATCTTAGATTTGATTATAGCCCAAGCAATCCAAATGCAACAGTGAGTAAACCTATGTACAATGCTCTTACTACTTTTGGTAGAAGTGTAGTAAAAGAAGAATATGAAAATGAAACAGCAAACTATCTAAGATCAAAAAAACAAGGCGATCAAATTGTTGGTAATCAGAGACAGGCTGTAATTAATATATCAGGCATGGCAAAAACAAATATACAGCAAGCAGTAAAACGAGGTGATGTTGTTAAAAACAATGCAGGGCAGTATAAAATATTTAGAGGATTTGCAGAGCCAAATCAGAATAATCCTGCAGGAGTAGTATTTTTTCCTGAAACACTAGCACAATTAGAACTATACACGGATAACTAATGAACCCAGTAACTACGACACCAGAAGATGATGCATTTTTTGAGGGGGTCAGTAGCCCTAATATAAATACGTCTACTCCTGCCCCTACATTTAAAGGAGTGCAATCATCAGAAGAAGATAACACATTCTTTACTGAGTCCCCTCCTGTTGAACGAGAAGACAGTATGGGTGATCATGCTAATATTCCCCCAACCAAAACTACAGAAGAACAAAAGACAGAGACTGCTCCTGAAGGAGAGGAGTGGGGCTTTGGTAATTATGTACAAGATATAACAAAGGGTGCAATAAGAGGTGTACCTAGTGCCATAGCTGAATTTACACAGTTTGTTGGTGATATAGATGAAGCATCAAAAAAGTATTTAGGCACATTAAACTTTGAAGACAAAGGTAAAAAAGGTTTTGATGTCTTAGATTTATTTCAGATACCAGACTACATATCAGGTGATGAATATGTAAAATTAAAACAGCAGTATGGTGATGAAATGAAGAATGGAAATCTACTGTACAAAGTATCTAACGAGATTGAACAAGTTAGAGACAAATTTATTACAGATATAGGAGAGTTTACAGGCTTAGAAGAGTTTCAAACACCTGAAGCTGAGTCTGTTGTAGGATTGATAGCAGAGGGTACAACACAGTTTGCTACAGGTTGGGGTGTTGCAGGTAAATTAACTAAACTAGGTAACTATGGTTATAAGAATTTGTTTCTACGAGAAGCCATAGTGGGTGCTGCATTCTTTGATCCTGAAGATTCTTTGATAACAAACTTTGTAAGTCCTGCAATGAAATCTTATTTTAGTGAGATGTCAGAGGAAGAGCTTGAAGAGTGGATGGCACAGGAAAAAGAAAAAGCAAAAGATAACGTGTGGGTAGAAAGAGGTAAGTTAGCTGTAGAAGGTGGAATTTTTGGTGTAGGATTTCAGGCTACAGGTAATGCAGTCACTAAAGTATTTGATGCCATAAGAGGTAAAAAGATTGCAATAGAAGATGCAAAGCTAGAGCAGAAAAAAGAAGGTAAAGTCTCTGATGAGACTATGGGACGTATAGATGCCAAGGGTAAAATTATTGCAGAGAATGCAGAGGAAGCAGAGGAGATACTAGCAAAGGCAAAACCAAGTAAAGATACCATCAAGAAGGGCAAGAAGATTAGTGACAACGTCCAGAAGATAAAAGCAAAGACAGAACAGGTAAAGCAAAAGAAAGTACAGGCTAACAAAGAGGTTGTTAAATCAGAAACAAAAATACACAATGAATTAGTAGAAGAGTTTGAAGATAATCTTGGTATAAACAGAGACTTTATACGAGGAGAGACTGGTTACATAACTATAAGTACAGTCAAGGGTGGCAAGAGAATGTTAGACCCAAAAAAGCTAGAAGCCGCAAAGAATTTAGCTGTGCGTAAGATAGAAGATGCTGATATAGCAACCAACGAATTACAAACTAGACAAGACCCTAAAATGCCACAGAGTATATATATAGAGAAAGGCATTGAAGATCAGTATGATATGAACGAATTGTTTGACAGAGTTCTAAAAGTTGAGAACATTGAAGCTCTGACAGTCGTGGCTAAAGAACTAAGAGATGCAGACCCAAAGGGTTGGGACAAATTAAAAAGCCAAACATATTTAGATAAGAAAACAGGTGTCAAAAAGAAAAGACAGGTGCAGCGATCTGTCATGGAGAAGATATTTGATTCTGTAACAAGCAAAAGATTAACACTACGTGATGACCATCCACTATTTGACGCACTAGACAAAGCAGGTATGTCATTTGAAGATTTTACTCTGATGAACCTAGGCTCTGCAAGTCAAGCAGGTAAGATATTAAACAAATATTCTCAGTTAGCCAGAAAGGTAAAGCCAAAGAGCCTGAAGCAACAAGAAGAACTTAACGAGATGCTCAAGAATCAGAGCAGGACTGCTCAGTGGTTTAGAAGAGTGGAGAATGTTAGACGTGGTCTTCTTGTATCCCAGATAGCAACTGCCGCCAGAAACTTAGAGTCTGGTTTAATACGTGTGCCAGTAGAAGCGTTGAATAATATTATTGAAACAGCAACGTCAGATATAGCTAGTGGGCAGTTCTTCACTGGTAAAAATAGATTATTAAAAAGAGCTTCTTGGACAGACAGCTTTGCAGGTATGCGATATATCTACTCTGATAGAAAAACTGCTAAAGAATTTACTGACATACTTCTGGGTGATCCTAACAATCCTGATCTTGTAGCTCATCCAAGGCTAGAAGAGTTTTCTAATCAGATGTTTCAGACAATCAACGAGATACAGTTATCTACTGGTAGGGGAAGTAACACTACCTTTGATAAAGTGATGACAAAGGCAGAGGATTTTACACAGTTACTAAACACACCAAACCGTTGGCAAGATTTTATGCTAAGACGTGGCATGTTTATGGGCGAAGCACAGCGTCTATTTAGAGATAAGTGGGGCATAGATCTTATAGAGCAACTAGAGAATGGTAGATTAGAGGATTTATTAAACGATGCCAGAGATCTGAATCCTACATTTAAGGTAGGAGAGGATGGCAAACAAAAGCTAGGCATAACAGCTACGGAGATATTTGCAGAAGCTACAGAAAGAGCTATGGATCTTACCTATGCCAACCCACCTGAGTCCCCATTTGGTAAAGCATTCGCTAACTTTATAACAAGTAACAACCTGACAGTTCTAATACCCTTCCCAAGGTTTATGGCAAAGAGCATGGAGCTTATGGCTGAGAACTCCGTAGGAGCATTGTTGCCTGTGGTTAGAAGAGTGTATGGGCATACAGGATATGGGGCAAAGAAGTTTGGACAAATAAATCCTACAACTGGCAAAAGAGAGTTATTAGGGCTAACTCAGAGAGAGCATCGCATGATAGCACGTAATACTACAGGTGCTTTGGGCATAATGGCTGCCATGCAGATGTTAGATGAGACTGATCAACAAGGAGAAGACTATAAACTTGTACCAGTTGGTGATGGTACAGTGCTAGATGTTACACCGTTGTTTCCTCTCAGGCAGTTCTTCTTTTTGGGCAGGATAGCTAATAATTATTTTAGAGCGTCAGAGCAGACAGATTGGTTGTCAGGTGGTAAAGAAGCATTCTTTCAGACATTCGATGCAAGAGAGTGGGCTGAGACATTCTTAGGGACAAGCTTCAGGACAGGTGTGGCAGGTAATCTAGTAGATGAAGCCGCAGCTTTGTTTAACAATCAGGACTTAACTAACAGTGAGTGGTTAGGAAAGAACGTAGGTCAAGTGCTAGGTGATTATCTATCAACATTTGCTGTACCTATGAATCAGGTCATAGATCTTCAGAGAGGATTAGGTGCTAGAGGTGTTGCGTACAAAGAGACAGGTAAAGATCCTGAGATTGTGAGTGCAGGTGGGGCATTTCTTGAAGCAATAAAGAAGCCATTTAGAAAGTACGACCCAACAGGACTTATCATAGATGAGAGTGCCTTACCTAAAAAGGAAGACCCACTACAAGAAGAAAGAAGACGTGTTGCACCATTAGCAAAGGTAGCACTAGGTCTTAACATGTACACTGCTGATAGTGAAGAGGGAAAAAAACTCAAAGAACTTGGCTTTGATAAGTGGGATGTTAGCAGTAGGTCTAGAATACCAAGCGTAAGAAACTTTGAGAATAAGTTAATACGTCAGAATTTACCTGATATTGTAGCACAGGCAGAGGGCTTAGAGGATATATGGGGTGGAATGTATGATGCAAACAAAGAATCCCTGTCCCAGAGAGGTGGGGGAAAACTGCTTGGCATAGTTGACACAGGTATCAGCAGAGAAAAGTATATAAAAGATGAGGTGAAGAGTTACATTAACGAAATGCTAAACCTGTTTAGAGATCCTGACAATGCTGCCGTAGCCATAGATGATCCTCAAAAAGTTGCAGAGGTGACAGCAATGACAGGGTACAGAAGGTTACCTACAGACCTCAGGAACAAGGGGTGGAAAAGATTTGTAGAAATAGAAAATAGATCGCCTTTTGAATTAAGTCCTGAGTATATACAAAGTCAGTATCCTGAATTTGATGAGCTATCAGATGAAATGAAACAGAAGGCGATAAAGGGGCTAAAGCTTAGAGACTTACTAGCAATAGCTGAACTAGGGAAGGCTTCGGCTAACTAGTTTCTTGATAGAATCTTTTATGTCTTTAAGATTTTTTTCACACTCTCTTAGCCTGTAGTTCATCTCTGTGAGAACTTCGAACATTGTCTTTGGTTCTCTGCTTCGCTTGTCCATGAAAGCCTTTGCTTCTTTTTCTAATTCCATCTCTTCCTCTACTGATATTATCATAGTAGGCTGTATTAAAGCCACGTTCCCACTCCCTGTATAACATAGTGTCGGAACTATAAGGGTTACGAATCTTTCCATAAACAAATGCATCGTAACCTTTCATCCACTGTATCTTCAGTGGTGCATCATGTTTACCTAATCCTCTTTCCTTTCTAGATAAGTGTCTCATACTACGCTCCTATGTCCACT
>VMHT01178781.1_pt1 | contig 10339 bp, 7 predicted proteins | sample 4693611 | NCBI WGS metagenome assembly VMHT01 (sample SAMN12280063, study PRJNA550983) | marine metagenome | isolation source: seawater sampled from same location over 5 years 0.02-0.2 micron viral filtrate | place: USA: collected off the coast of southern California halfway between the port... ...
AAATATTCACCGTGATACATTTGGTGGTTATGTGTAAATTCTTTTCGTACCCAACACTTAAAGTGTGGTATGTTACTTATTAGGTATGACATATGTTACCCTCGCATATATGACATTTACCCCCTTAGAAAGATAAGAGAGCAAGTTGCCCTGCTCTCCTATGATAGTTTTTATGTACCAGTTGTTACACTAGCTGTCTGCTTTGGTCCTGTTCCAATGTCACACATAATTGCGATAACTCTGAAACGACCTGCAGTAACGCCTGCACCTAATGCTTTAACTTGAATTGCATCGGCAGCAATAACTGTGTTGATACCTGCAGCTTTTAAATTAAACTGGTATATCGCATCAGCATTACCGTCAACACCATCAGCAAACGCATCGATGTCAGTACTTAGACCAACATCGTAGGTTAGACCTGATCCACCTGCTTCAAGAACGTCAAGACATCCACCGATAACAATTGTGTTATCTGGCACATCGATCATCTGTACAACGTCATTCGCAGAAAGGTTTTGGTCAGCAGCATCAAAGATCCTTGACTGAACCATATAAGGTCTTGGCACATTACCCGGATGTCCGACAGTTCCTCCACCGGGGATGGTATGATTATAAGTAGTCATATTTTATTCCTCCCTATTATGCGAAGTCTATGATGCCACGTACAAGAGCTTCAGGTCTAAGGACTTTTCTTCCAAAAACGTGTAACCCTCTAACAACATCAGAGAATGATTCAGACGAACGTACCACTTCAGTCTTAGCGATGTGAGACGCAGTAGCCGCAGCAGAAATATGTCCTGCCATAATAATATTTTCAGAAGCGTCTGTAGCGACACCTGATAATGTTACTTGGTCAGTACCTGCTGTACTATTTAATGCAGTAGACTTGTAGCAACTAAATCCTGCAAGTGTACCCGGAGTTGCAAGTCCGTTTCTTAGGTTTGAAGACGCATCGCCAGTTACCTGTACTTCTGCTATCTTGTTACCTGCTTGAAACATCTTCTCGTAGAAGATTGGAGGAGCAACAAACCATCTGTTCTCTTCTGGCACAGACTGGTCGTCAAGCACTCTAGCCATTAATAGCATGAGGTTGATACCTGCATCATCTGTCTCTACGTTAATAGGAGCAGATGCTGTACCTAAAGCTGAATTAGTAGTTGTTAATCCACCTGATAAACTTGCATCATCAGCACCTGCAATACCTGCACCGTCTGATAAAGTTTGTAATACGTTTGCATCGTATTTTCTCTTCAAAGAAAAAGCACCTGAAGAAGTTGCTAATGCTTCAAAGTTAACATGCGAGTGTCTTTCCTCGATGTCATCGATTTTAAATGCAAATGCGTTAGCTTGGTCAACGGTCAATGTTATTTGATCGTCTGCCAAGTCCTGTGTATTTACCACAGAACCTCTTGTATAACTGGATACAGTTATTGTTGGTTCTTTGATAATGTTCACAGTGTCACCAAAGTTTTCAATCTCCCCAGTGTAATCAGTATTCGTAATATCTTCTGCAACCGAAGCACGTCTGAAGAACTTGAGAACTTTTTGGCTGAAAATTTGAGGAGCAAAGTTACCTGATGGTAAGTTTGCATATCCTGCAGCAGTTCCGAAAGCCATTTTTCTCTCTCCTTATTTTGAGGTTTTTAGCTGTTCATATCAATTCGCCCTTCTTGCCGTGCTAGATCGATGTCGGCTTCCACCTTCTCGAACTCCCACGGTTTAAGTCTGGCGATGTCAGAACCTTTCCAAACTCTTTTGTTTGCATTTGCGTCAGTAGTAATCTCTTTTACTTTAGTAGTTTTTACTGCTTCAGCCGCACTCTTCGTAGTTTTTCTTGGCTCTTTTTTCATACCAACATCGGCTTTATAAAGATCTAATACTCTACTTGCCCACCGTGCATCTTTGTTGTTTTTGTATATGCCATCAGATATTGATTGAGGTTGTTCGTCTAACCATTGTAAGAAATTTTCATCAGTCTTGATCTCTTGGAAATCAGGATGTAATGTTGTAAGTTCCTTATAAGCACTTTGAACAACTAAATCTTCTTCTCGCTTTTTAAGAGAATCAATCTCACCACGGAGATCTCCTGCTCTTTGTTCTGCTTGCATAGATGCCACAGACTCAACAACTTTGTATACATCAGGATACTTTTGTCTAAACTCCGTTATTTCTTCAGGAGTCGTTGGTACTTGTACTCCAGTATCCGAAACTTTGTTAGCAGCTTCCAAAGCATCACGCTCTGTTTTCCACTCTTCCAGTTTTTTGTCATAATGTCTTTTTAGGTCATCATAACGTTTTTTGTAGACAGTGCCACCTTCCTCTTTTGTTTCAACAAAACTTTCATTTTTTGGAGTGGCTTCTTGCGAAGTGTCCGTTTCATCTTGTTTTGCTTCTTGCTCTACCTGTTGTTCCTCTTCTTCATCTTTGTAGACATCTTCACGATATTTACCACGATACAGACTAGGTTCATTTATAGTGCCAAAAGAATCATTTGGTTTATTAGCTCTTACGCCTTTTACTTGTTTTGCCATAGTTTTATACCTCATCTTGCAGTGCCACTGGCTGTGGGTAGCTGCTTCGGTTTGTTAGGGCCAGTAATATTACTGGGTAGCTAACGAAATCTTTTCATCAAACACTTAATTGTGGTGATAGAAATGATTTTTTATCAGGTTTATCCTGAATACTTTTTGGTTTTAATTTAGGAGGTGGTTGTTTACTTCCTAACCATTTCAATGCTTTTTCTGCTCTTTCTTGTTCATAATTCTTTGGGTTGTTAATTCTACCTATTATACCATTTTTAAGAGCATTGGTTATACTGTTTGTCTTATCATATATACTCATAAACGTTGTGTATGGATTCTTTTCTCTTGTTAATGCACCTAGATGATATGCAGAATACAACACAGCTTTATCTATCGGATTAACTTTTTTGTAATTAGGAAATCTTTTTTCAAATTCATTGTATTTAGTATTTAACACTATCTTATTAACTTCATCAAGCTCATCGTCTGTTAGCATAAAATTTGGATCTTGCTCAACTTGTTTGCCAATCCTGCCTGAATACGGTAACAATTTATTAAACAAAGAATCAGAAAAATTAAAATTACGTAAGTCTTGTTCATTATGTTTTCCTAAATCAAATCCTATTCCTATAGTAAAACCACTTGTGTTTGTTGGAACGTTTCCTTTTCTAGGGTCTACCTTTGAACTTACTTCTAATAGATTTAATAAATCGTAAGCTTCACCTCTGTCTTTTGCTAGATTAAGATTACCTTTTCTTTCAGTTATAAGATTTCTAAAGTCAGTATATTTTTTTACTTCAGCAGGTCTTTTTTCTACACCTTGTAATCGTTCTTTTTCTTGTTCTTTTGGAATTAAATCTTTGGGTTTTTGCACAGGTAGAGGTGGGGTATCTTGTTTTTCTTGTGGTGATAAGAAACCTTTTATTTTATCACCTAATTCATCGACAACAAACCTACCTAAGTCTTGCAGAAAGTTACTGTCATCTGCACCCATGATATTTGATCTGTCCTCAACAATATCACCTTTTGCTTTTCGTATAAATCCACCACGATTTGCTTGTCTTTGTGACTCTTGTTGTCTGCGTTCTACTTCACGCTTACCACGATTATTTATTTTTTCTAATTTGTCGTAGCCAATTTCTTCTGCTATAACTTTGGGTACATAAACTTCGTTTCTAGAAACAGCGAGTTGTACACTGTTCTTTACTGGTATTTTAGGGTTTCCGTATTGAATGTCAACCCCTTTTTCTTTTAAACTGTTAATTGCTTTAAGAATCATGTCAACAATATCTTGTCTACCTGCAAATTCAGCAGCAGGTGCATTTATTATAAAGTCACCTTCTTCTGCTTCCATTGGTATGTCATCTGCTATAGTTTGTTGATCTGTTGCGTTTCCTTGTGGTGCAATGAATCCTGCTCCCTGTACGATTTGAGATACACCCTGTTGACTAGCAACACCACCTTGTTGTTTACCAATACGACCACCTTTTGCTGTTGAATAATCAACTGAACCTAACCCAGAATCAAAACTATCAAAACTATCAAAACTACCACCATCAAAGTTATCTGAAAAATCAAAAAACGGATCATCTGCAAAAGTCGGAGTATCTACAACTGTTGGAGTTTCTGGTCCTGCAGGTCTTTCTTCATCTGCTAACTCTCTCATTTCTTCAAAAGTTTTTTGCATTTCGCTTGGAGTTCTGTCATCAAAATTAACATTTCCGTATGTTTGTTCATCGTCAGTAAGAGTAATATTTTGATCGTAAGCGTAATCTTCAAACGATGGTAAATCTTCTTTAAAGACATCAGCTATTGGTGCTGTTCCAAATATAGGATTAGGAGTAAAAGGAGGATCTGTTACTGTGTAATCATCACCGTATATATTACTAACAGGGTTGGCAATAGTTGTTAAAAAATCTGTTGTTTTTGGAGTTGATGTAATTACTCCTGCATCTATTTGACTAAGTAAATTTTGTGCTTGACTACTAGTTATATCTTTAGCTTGTGCAATATTTCCTCTTAAACCACTAAAACCAATTCCAGTTCCTGTAGTTATCATTTCCCCCATGCCCTTAACAAACCCTGCACCACTTGTAGAATAATTTAAATTACCTTGAGAATCAATAGCTACACCTGTCACTGCTTCATCTCTTCCAAAACCTAAATTAACCTCACCACTATCCTCATCATAAATTCCAATTTTGCTTAATTGTGGATCAGCTATTCTACTAGGGTCAACATCTGCAAGACCAAAAGGAGTTGTGCTTTTTGCAACGAATGGACTGACTAAACGATTTTTAGATACATGGCTAATAGCATCTTGCATATTATTAAAAACTTTTCCGTCTGGCGTAGCAAATGGACCTGTTGCTGTGGATTCTGCGTATGTGCCTACCGAAGTGTTTGATATGCCTAAAGCATCCATAAAAGCAGTACGGTTTTGGCTTTGCTGTACTCCTTTTCCAAAAGCAGGAGACGTGGTTAAATCTATAATATTTCCTGTTGATAAATCTTGTATTTGAACTGCACCGTATCCCTTCATACCCACTGCCGCAGCTTCAGTATCTACTCGTTGTGCTTCTACAAACTTTTCACCCATTTTATTTGCAAGTGTACCCATACCTGTTAAGGGAGTAAACAAAGTAGCTGCATCCATCATCCCTGCAACTCCGGGTACTTTTGTAGCAACCGTCTTACCTGATACAGGACTTACATCCGTGATTATTTCTGAAGGACCTGTTACAAAAACTTCATATAATCTGTCACCAACTCTATCAATAAAACTTTTTTGTTCTTCACCTTGAGCATTTACAGTTGAACTTGTTTCTATTTTGTCAACACCATAAGCAGATTTTCTAAGTTCAATGGCTTCTAGCAAATCAGGTTCACTTAAATCGTAATCAAACGTAGTTGCACCTACACCACCCACATTTGTAAGAAAGTCTGACCCCTGATCAACATTCATGTCTAACGATTCAACAACATTGTCATCAAAAGAGTACTGTTGTATAGCACTGCCTGATCCTGTTGTCGTTGTATACTGTCGGCTAGGTAAATCAGTTACATTACTAACTACTTTTCGTACTTCGTTGTTTATGGATGTGGGAACGTTATAAGTTTTATTACCCTCTTGAATTACAACAGAACCATCAGGAAGTACAATTGGTCGTGCGTCAGGTGGCAACCTGCTAAGAAACTGTTCGGCAGTCTCTTCTCTTTTAAATAAATCTATCTCTGATTGATTTACAGGTTGCTTTCTAGCTATCATTAGTTACTCTTACTGTTGTTCTTGAGGGAGAGGATTGTTTCCAGTAAAGTTGCTTTCCCCTGCAACTGGCGTAGCTCCAACTCCGATGTCGCCACTACCAACCCCCTGAACACTACCGTCTGTTGGTGTTTGACCCATTCCTCCAGAGCCTGCCATGCTTGGGGGTTGTTGATCAGGGGTTTCAGTCTGCTGTAATTCATTTAAACCTCTTAATATTTCTGCAAATACTTTTGCTTGGTTTTCATCGTTTACAAGACTGTCAGGATCTATATCTTGTGCTATTGCTAACTCTCTAATTAAGTTTGGTATCTTTACAAAAGGTGCAAGCATAGGATTAGATACAGTCTGTAACAATGCTGTGAGACGTTGACTGCGTACTTCTTTTTGCATAACTGCTGCAGTGCCACGTGGTTTAATTTCTAAATCCCCTATGATATCAGGGGAATTGTCATTAAATTGCATGTTCCACTGAAAGTATGCTTCTCCTAAAGGCTTGAGAAGATAGTCGTCTATATTTTTTATTACTGTTTTCATAGATAGATTTGCACCACCCATAAGCATTGATAGTCCTGCAGCCGTTCTACCTGTGCCACTCACTCCTGTCTGTCCGTGCATAATAGAAGGTATGCCTGTCTCTTCGTCTGCAAGTTGCCGTGATAGTTGATACATTTGTATATTTTCAGGTGCAGTGTTTGGAAACTTCAGTCCGTTGATTGCTGTACCAGTTACACCAGACTGCCGTCTGAATATTTTACCGGGGAATATATCCATGTTTTGACCGGGTACTAAGCTTGCTTCGTCTACATCAAATACAAGATTACCTGCTAATGCTAAGTTATCTATAGCCATTCTCATATGACCATTCATAAGTAACTGTGCATCTTCCATGTTTTCTGGAACACCTGTACCAAATATTTGATACGGATTTATTTCGTATGGAACTACATGAAACGGTATTCTTGCAGGTGTAAATGGATTAAGAACAAATCTTATAACTTCATTACCACACACCCAGACGTTAACTTGCAACTGATCCATGCTAGTCATGTCTTGATCTATCAGACCACCTGCACCATCAACAAATGATTTATCCATGATACCCCAGTACTCTAATACTTCGTATCTGTTTTTATTGTAGTTTGGCTCTGTTTCGTCATCACGAATAGTATCTTCGTAATATTTATCTTCGTAGTTAGGTCCTAGTGCTATTACGTTGTCAATAGCTTCTATGTTAAAATATGGGTAAGTAGCTAAGTTACGTAGTTGTTGTCTGTTCATTCTGTGTCTTTGAATAACGTATTCACAATCCTCTGACTTTATAGCCGATGGATCTGGAAAGAAATCCCAACACGATACTGCTTCTATTTCAGGACATAACACTTCGCTAGGAGCGTATGTTCTTTCGCCCATATCATTTTTGATCCATCTGTGCAAACGTTTGGTTTTCAACATAGGACCTTTGATAACACCTGTTCCAAGAAGTATTTGCTCAAACAATGCAGTACGTAGCACGTTGACTGCACCTGTGTCGGTGAGTTGATCGTGTATTTCCTTTTCCATGTTCAACGCTGCTTCTTGTGCAGGATTTATTTGAGGTTCACCTAGCTTTGCAGGACCTTCTGCAAGAGGTGTTCCTTCATATTTTTCTTGTAAACCACCCAAGAAATCCATAGATCCGGGTTGAACTTGTCTGCCATCCCCCGGAAACCCATAAGGATCTAAGGGTTGTTCTGCTTGATCTAACGGTGTTTCCATATGAGCAAACTCTGCTATGCCTTCAGGAACAGGAGTAGACTCTACAACAATAGGAAACTTTTTGTTTGCAAAAAGAATGTCGGTTATCTGTCCAAACGCTGCAAGCACTTTAGTTTTTGTTATTCTTAAAAATACTTTAGAACGTTCAGAGTCTCTATACTGAGTTGTTGAGTCGTAAATACCTCTGAAGTTTTTGTAAGCTTTGAGCCAACGTTGTTCGTGAGTATATCGACCATCTTCAGCACTTTGAAACTTGTCTTTTACATAGCCAACTATCCCCTGTAATTCTTCTTGAGGATTTTCTATTGGTGCTACGGTATCGTCAGGTGGTTGCAAGAAATTATCAGCCATTGATATATACCTTAATTAGAAGTAATTTTTATCGTCAGCCATACTAAATAAAGAAGCTTCAACAGTAGGCTTTGTTTGCTTCTTTGGCATATCCATTTGTAAGACATCTTGGGTTACTGCTGTTGTAAACTCAAGACTTTCTCTATGTAGCCTATCAGAGCCTTGAGCATCGTTAACTGATACTTTATCTGAACCCATAATGTAGGCTGCACCTTGATTTAAACTATCTGCCATTTTTATCTCCTTTGAGCTAGTAGTTCGTTTATTTGTTGATCCAACGATAGTTGGCTCTTTCTTTCAGCTTCTCTGCCAAAACCTTCACTTTGTTTCTTTAAATTCATTTGTTTTTGTATTGCTAATTCATCATCCACTTGTGGAGAAACTTGCTGTCTATACTGTTGTTGGTCAGCTTTATCTTGCATAATTTGTTGATCAGCATTTATCATTTCTTTAGTTTTAAATGGTCTGTTTGGATCACCAGTTAATGTGGCATCTGCAACGTTTGTCGTACCGAATGTTCCTTTCACAGCTTCAGGACCTAATTCTGCAGCCATTTGGATTCCCGGATCAAGAAACTTTGCTCCTGCTTCAACTCCTGCAGCAACATTAGGTCCTAGTAAATCACTAGCTCCTTTTCTCACAAGAGATTCAAAACTATCATCACCACCTTCTTGTGCTGCTATGTTGGCAGCTTGTGCTGTAGTGAAATCTTCTTTTATAAATTGAGTTCCGTATAATAAGCCACCTATACCTAAGAATTTACCAAATAGTTTTGTATTACCTAATTTTTCTTTTAATATTTCTTTAGATTTGTTTAATTCTTCTTTGCTCAAATCTTTGTCTATCTTTTCTTGATTTGCTTTTAACTCTTGTCTTTTTTGTTTTTTAAGATCAGCTTTTTCAATTTCAAAATCTACATCTGCTGCAAGATTTTTACGTTTTTCTTCTAACACTTGTGGTCTAAGTTTTAAAGATTCAAGTTCGGCTTCTAGTCCTTTCTTTTCGGCTACTTTGGCTGTCGCACCTAACTCTGCTCTTCGTGCAGTTTTTCTTTCTTCTATTAAATCTAAATCTTCATCAGATAGTTCGCCTTGTATTCTTACATTAGAAGCTATGTCCTGCTCTTTAGGAACAACTATTAATTTAGGTGAACCTTCACTTGTTAAATCTGGTAAATCTAAATCAAACTCACCTGCAAGTTCATTTAAACTATCAAGACCAAGCACCTCTCCATACATATTTTGTAAACTCATCAAAGCTATCTTTGGTGAACTTCCCACATCATCCATAATTTTTGATACGTAGTGTTTTCTAGTTGTCTTAGTTAACTCACCCAACACATCATCGTATTTTGCATGACCTAATATCGCACCTGCTTCTTTATCGTAACCTAGTTGTCCTACTATTATAGATGGCACAATCTTTCTTATGTCAGAAGCACCAATAATCTTTCTACCCATAGCTTTTTGATACTCGTCAAACTTTGGAGCTACGTGTTTTTTAACTGCAGTAGACATTTTACTTGTGGTAACACCCTTAAATAACTCATCTCCATTTTTAGTTTGTTGTGACTTCAATATAGAGAGTGCTACCTCTGGTAACTCAACTGGATTTCTTATTTTATTAACTCTTCTGTACTCATCAGATATTCGACCTGTAGCAAAATCTATATCATCAGCAGTTAGTTGTGCAACCTCCCCCGGTCTAAGTGGAATTAAAGATTGAAAAGCTACTGCAGCACGAACATCGGCATCTGGTATTTCAGATATTCCTTGAGCTATGTTTTTTAAAGAAATTTCACCTTTAGGTATTTCTTTAAACCCACGTGTTTTTCTAGGCTGTTTAAATTGTAAACTGTACTTTTTCATTAAGTCTGGAGATTGTTGCAATATCCCATCTGCTCCAAATATTTTTTCAAATGGATATTTAGTTCCAGTCTTACGTCTGTATATAGGTTTTAAATCACTTTCTACAGATCCTAAAGTAGTGAAGTTTGTGTTGCCACTTTTACCTTCTGGGCCTTTTACGGCTTCAGCTAAATCTATTGATGCTTGCTCATCTTGAAATATAGAAAAAGGAGAGTCTATGCTTAGACCTGCCTTTTTTAAATTCTTTTCTATAGTGCCTATCTGTTTTTCTCTGCCAGTAATCTTAAAGGCATCACGGATAGTTACATTCTCATCTAGTTTTATTTCGTCTGCCATCTGTTAATATCCAAATGTTTGATCGCTTGTTTGGTAGACTTGATTCTTGATACCACCAAGAGCTTTATGTATCGACACATACCCTGTCATCCTTGTCATTAGCATATATCGTAGTGCATCGTATGCGTGATCTTCTGCCTTTGTGTCCACATCTTCTGCATTTGTTTTGCTAAGAGGTATACCTGATAGTTGTTTGATGAGGTTGACACAGTTCGGAAATATTCGTATTCTAGGTTCGT
>VMHT01052884.1_pt1 | contig 10336 bp, 13 predicted proteins | sample 4693611 | NCBI WGS metagenome assembly VMHT01 (sample SAMN12280063, study PRJNA550983) | marine metagenome | isolation source: seawater sampled from same location over 5 years 0.02-0.2 micron viral filtrate | place: USA: collected off the coast of southern California halfway between the port... ...
GGGACAAAAAATGATTGATAGACATAATAAACATAGATTAAATAAAGAAGCTATAAAAAAGTCTATTGAATATCACAATGATTATCATATTAAACCTGTATTAGATAAAGATTTAACTATGGTAGGTGAAGTAGAGGATTTTGTTAAAGAATTAGGCATTCCAGACGATAAAATTTGGGCAATGCCCGCAGGTGATGATAGAGAATCATTATTTGAAAGCTATGGTCCTGTAATGAATTTTGTAAGAGATAGAGGTTGGAGATATACTGGTAGATCCCATATAATGGCCTTTGATACAGAAAGAGAGGTTTAAATGGATAAGGAAGAGGCACTCCAAATTTTAGAAGAAATAAAAGAAAATGTAAATGTATGCTGTGCTGTTACTATGGAGCCAGAAGACGTATTAGAATTAATAGATAAATTAGAAAGTTATATAAATGAGCAATAGAAAACAACAACACACAGATTTAGAATCTGTCCCAGTAGGTTACGCAAATGGTGTAGCACCTGGATTTCCTTTAACAGATAAGGAAAAACAAAAAATGATAGAACGTGCTACAAAAGCATATGGTAAATTTTTAACTGAGTTAAAATGTGATTGGGAAAATGACCCTAATTCAGCTGATACACCTAGACGTGTAGCTAAAGCTTATGTAAATGATTTATGGGAAGGTAGATATACCGCTATGAGTGAAATAACATCTTTTCCAAGTGATGGTTATGATGGTATAGTAATTGAAAGAAATATACCAATTATATCAATGTGTTCTCACCATCACCAAACTATAACAGGTTTAGTTCATATAGGTTATATTGTAAATGAAGATGGTAGAGTAGTTGGATTATCCAAATTAAATAGAATATGTGAATTATTTTCTAGAAGAGGAGCAATACAAGAACAATTAACATCAGGAATTCATAATGCTGTAGATAAAATTTGTGAAAATAATAAAGGTATTATTGTTACAGTAGTAGCAACTCATAACTGTGTTAGTTCTAGAGGTGTAAAACATCATGGAGCTTCAATGGTTACAACAAAAGCATCCGGGGTATTTATGGATAATAATAATTTAGCTAGAAAAGAATTTTTTGATAGTATAAAAATTAATAACGGAAATCACCCTGTATAATGGTATTAGAACTAAATGGTAAAGCATTCCTATCATGGGATGATATAGAAAAACAAGTTGATAGACTTGCAGAACAAATAAATAGAATGGATAAGAAACCATTTTATTTATATGGGGTACCAAGAGGTGGATTAATTCCTGCTACATGGTTATCACATAAAACTGGTATAAAATACCAACAAATTAATTCTACTCAAATATCTAAAATTGCAGATTTATCTCACATAATGATTGTTGATGATATTTGTGATTCAGGAGAAACAATTCAAAAGTTAAAAAGAAATTTCCCTAAATGTCAAACAGCAACCTTATATCATAAAATAACAGCATGTGATAAACCCGATATTTATGGAACAGTATCAACATATGATTGGTTATATTTTCCTTGGGAAAACCAACAATCATCAGAAATAAGAGATAACACATATGAATGATTTTGATCCAAAAGAAAAATCAAAAGGTTTTGGAGATACAATAGCAAAGATTACTCATGCTACTGGTTTAGATAAATTAGCGGATACTATAGCTAAAGCTGCAGGTGCTGAAGATTGTGGTTGTAATAGAAGGAGAAAAACATTAAATGAAATTTTACCATATACTAAAAAAACAAAAAACATTACTCCCCATATTAATACTAAACCTTTAGAAGAGGTAATAGGAGAATATGAGGTTTTACAAGAAATTCATTGTACATTACCAGTAAGTGGGAAAATTACTTTTAATAAAGGTTCTATTTTACTAATAGATAAATCCCACCCCCTATATCAAGATATTCCATTTTATTATAAAAATAATATTATAAAAAAGTTATAAATGCCATACAATATTTTAGGAATACATCCTGGACATAATAGTTCAGCTGCTTTAATTTCTGATGGAGAATTAATTTATTACTTAGAAGAAGAAAGATTATCTAGAGATAAAAGGGATGGAAATCCTTTTAGAAGTATAATAGATATTTGTTCTAAATATAAAATTGATGAATTAATAATAGGAGGTACTAATGATCCTTATGAAGAAGTTCGATTACCTTGGACTGGAGAAAATCCATACACAGCTTTAGTTAGAAAATTCCATCCTAAAGTTAAAGTAATATGGTTAAACCACCAACATCATTTATTACATGCCTCATGTGCCTTTTATAATTCAGGATTTGATAAAGCTGCAGTTTTAGTGATTGATGGAGCTGGTTCTTCACAAATTCATAACATAGATAATGAAGAAATAAAAGGATTTGAAGCAGAATCTATCTTTTCTGCTAAATATCCAAATGAATTTAAATCAATATATAAATCATATGGTAAAAATGATGCTCACAGAGCATATTTAGAAGATGTGTATGATTTTGATAATGCTATTACAATTACGAAATCTTATGAAGCAGTAACTTTATTTTTAGGATGGCCTAGTATTGAAGGGGGTAAAACTATGGGATTAGCTCCTTATGGAAAAAATAATCCTAATATTCCATCTTTATTTAAAAATGGAAGAGGTAATAGAGATTTTTTTATTCCTATTTATCCTAAAGGGGCTACTATTGATTTAAAAAATCTTTCTATACTTAAAAGAGATAGAGAACCTGAAGCTTTTCATAGAAACCAAAATGAATTATTAGAAATAGAAGCTGATTTAGCTTGGCAAGTTCAAAATGATACACAAGAAGAAGTAGCTAAATTAATAAAAAAAGCTATTAATTTAACTGGGTTAAATAAAATTTGCATAGCAGGTGGATATGGTTTAAATTGTGTAACAAATTATTTTATTAAAAAGAAATTTCCTAATATAGAAATTTACCATGAACCTATAGCCCATGATGGAGGTACAGCAATTGGAGCAGCACAATTTGGTTGGTTTAAACATTCATCGGATGTATCTATAAGAAAACAAACATCAATCTATTTAGGTCCTAAATATTCAATAGAAAATAATAAAAAATTAATCAAAAGTTATAATAATATGTTTAACATATATAATATAAAACCTGAAAATGTAGCTAAACTAATATCAGAACGAAATATAGTTACAATATTCCAAGGACGTTCAGAAGCAGGCCCACGTGCTTTAGGTAATAGATCAATACTTTATGACCCAACAGATCCAAATGGTAAAGACTTTGTAAATAAAGTTAAAAACCGTGAATGGTTTAGACCCTTTGCTGGAACTGTATTAAAAGAAAAAGCACATGAATACTTTGATATGGCTGGTTTAGAAGAATCACCATTTATGATGTATGCTATGGATGTTTGGCCTGATAAACAAGAAATAATTAAAGCCATTACCCATGTAGATGGTACTTGTAGAATTCAAACTGTAACTGAGGAACAAAACCCACATTACTATAAATTAATTCAAGAATTTGAAAAAATAACAGGTGTACCTATTTTATTTAATACTTCATTTAATTTAGCAGGTGATCCACTTGTTGAAACAATAGAGGATGCATTAGAAACGATGCTTAAAAGTAAAATGAAATACATGTACGTCCCTGAATTAGAAATGCTTTTAGAAAAAAAATAATTTTTATAATGGTATAATGAGTTATAATATATTAGGGATTAATACAAGCCATAATGGCTCAGCATGTTTACTAATAGACGGAAAGGTAGAGTTTTTTCTTGAAGAAGACAGAATTACAAAAAGAAAACATGATGAATTTCCTCTTAGAATTATAGAATATATATCAAATAATTATAAGATTAACGAAATATCTGTTTCCGGATTATATACTCACCCTTTTAATTTAGATGAAAGTATATTATCTTTTTATCTTTCTAAATATTTTCCTAATACAAAAATCAATTATTACCTTCATAAACATCATTTTTGTCATTCTTTTATTTCTTTTTCCAATTCATTATTTCAAGAAGCTTTAAGTATAGTCATAGATGGATCAGGTTCAGAATCTATATCTTCTAGTAATAATATAAAATTTGAATCAGAATCAATTTATAAATTTTCATACAATTCTCCTTTACAAACTATTTATAAATCTTATAGAACTAATGATAAAAAAATAGATACTTCAAACCCTATAATGGCTGCTTTAGAAGATAAAAAGTATAAAGATACTATATTCCATCTATTGGGTTGTGCTGTACCTCAAGAATTTAATTGGTATAGAAATGAACCACAAATTGAATCAACTGATTTATTAGGTTTATGTAAGACATATGAAGTTTTATCTCATGAATTAGGTTTTGGAAAATTACAAGCGGGAAAAACTATGGGTTTATCTTCTTATGGAAAACCCAATACTCAAATTCCTCAATTATATGTAAATACTAAGGGGAATCCTAAAGTTTTTAATTTAATATTTAATACTTCTTCTGGTGAATTAAAAAGTAAATATAAATATTTACTTAACTCTAAAGAATTAAGACAAGATTTAGCGTGTAAAGTCCAACAAGAATCCCAACAAGCTGTAGGAGATTTAATAGAAAAATATGTATCAGAAACGGGGATAAAAAAAGTTTGTTGTTCTGGAGGATATTTTTTAAATTGTGTAGCAAATTATTATTTAATAAAACGTTTTCCTAATATAGAATTCTATTTTGAACCTATATCAAGCGATGCGGGTACTGCTATTGGGGCTGCTAAACTTACATGGTATCAAAAAACACAAGATAAAACTATAAATTCACAAAAAACATTATACTATGGCCCAAAATATTCCAAAGAACAACTTTTAAAAGGAATTAAAAAATATGTGGATAATTAATTTAAAAATATTATATTGTTAATATGAAAAAATCAAACGTACCTTTTGTTAATGAAGTAGAAGACTTTAATGAATTAATGTCTAAACCAAATAATTATACTCCTACCATTCCAGAGAAAAAAGAATGGCAATTTGTATATGATTTTGTTTTAGAAGAATTAGAAGAATATAAGGAAGCATGTGAGAAAGGAGATATTATAGAGATATTAGATGCCTTATGTGATATAGCTTATGTATCTTTAGGGAATGGTACAATGCTCCATGGTTTAAAAGATAAAATTTGGCCGGCTTATCAAGAAGTTCAAGCATCAAATATGTCAAAAGCATGTAAAACCCAAGAAGAAGCAGTAAATACAGTTAAAGTTAGATCCCAAGAACAAGGTGAACCTTGCCATTGGGAACAAGTAGGTGATATGTATATCGTGTATAGAACACGTGATCGTAAAGTAATGAAATCACTTACTTACTTTAGACCTGATCTAAACCAATTCTTTACCGATGAAGAAATTAACAACAGTATTAAGTAAAGGTACCTTTCCTTTCATTATAGCTCTCTCAGCATTATCTGTAAGTGCTTCGGCTGCTTTCTATTCAGTTAGTGGTTTAAGTAAACTATTTGCTGGAGCTACTTTTGAAGTAATTATAATGGCTGGTTCATTAGAGGTAGCTAAATTAGTAACTGCTTCTTTATTATACCAATATTGGGACACAATTAATAAATCTTTAAGAGCCTACTTATCAGTAGCTACTATTATACTTGTATTAATAACAAGTATAGGTATTTATGGGTTTTTAAGTGCTGCTTATCAAGAAACATATCAAAAATTATCTATTAATGAAAATAGAATAGAGTTTTTAGATCAAAAAAGAGAATTTTACCAACAAGATGTAACTAGATATGATGGAGAATTATCAAGAATATCAGATAATATCTCAATTTTATCTAATGCTAAGGCAACTTCAATCCAAGTTAGAGATACTACTTCATCTACTGGAGTTAGAAACACTATTTCAACAGCAGAATTAAGATTAGCTCAAAATAGAATAGAAGTTGAAGAACAAAATAGAAATGATGTTCAAGCCAGAAGAGAAATAGCTGCTGATAGTTTACAAAAATATCAACTTGAAATATTAGGTTTAGAAAATAATACTGAAATAGCAGGTGAATTAGGTCCATTACAATATCTATCCGGTTTAACTGGTACTCCAATGGATAGAATTATTAACTGGTTATTATTAGTAATTATTTTTGTATTTGATCCATTAGCTATATCCTTAGTAGTAGCAGCTAATTTTGCATTTACTAGAGCTTTTCCTAAAAAAGAAGAAGATTTAATTTTAGAATTACCTGATTTTTCGTTTGATGATGAAGAAGAAGATGATTTTAATCCTCTTCCTAGTGATGCAGAGGCAGAACTTTTACCTCCAATAGAAGATATTGAAGTTAATGAACCTGAAGAATTACTTACAGAAGAAGACATACCTTTTAGTAATTGGGATATAGAAGAAGCAGAAAAAAGAATGGATGTTATAGGTCAAAATGGTAATGAAGGGTTACATTATGATGATACAGAAGTTCGTAAATCTCTTGAATCATTAGAAAACAAAATTATTAATAATGATAATTTAATAGTAGAAAAACAAAAAGGTGAAAATGAAGCCTTAAAAAAAGAAATAAACAATCTAAAAACTGAGTTAGATACTGCTAATGAAGAAATAAATGAATTAGACAAAGCAGGAGTACAATTAATAGGTTCAGTTAAATATATAAATAATTATTTAAAACATCATGGTGCTTATTATGATAATCAAGCTATAAAGTTAGATGAAATAAAACTTGGTTTTGCAGAAGAAGATGATTATATTGATGGTAATAAAAATGATGATATTAAAACATATTAAAATATAATGATAACATTTCTACCACAAGAAAGTTTTCCTACTGCTATTAGATTAGAAAAAAATTTTTTAAGTGATATAGCAATAGATAAATTTTTTAAATTTATAAAAGATCTTCCTTATAAGGAAGCAGAAATACATAGTCAAGAAGATACAGACAACCATAGAAGTAGTAAAATAAAATGGATTCCTCATGAAGATCCATTTATGGAATTATACTTTAAGTGTAGAGATTATATTGGAAATCAAAATTCTTACCATTGGAAGTTTGATATAGATTCAGGTTGGGAAAACTTTCAATATACTGAATATAGAAGTGATACAAAAGGTCATTATGATTGGCACGTAGATATAGGTCCAACTTTTGCATCTTATAGAAAATTATCTATGGTTATACAACTATCTAATCCTGAAGAATATGAAGGAGGAGATCTTCAATTATTTGATCCTATAGCTTCAGATGAAAATTTTCCCTACAAATCAGTTCCTAAAAAGAAAGGTTCAATAATTGTATTTCCTTCATTTTTACCCCATAGGGTTACTCCTGTAACTGGAGGAATTAGAAAATCTTTAGTATGGTGGGTTGGTGGTGATCATTTAAGATAATATATTAAAATAGGTTTTGTACAAAAAAATATACGAGCAAGGTAGAGGAGAAAATAAACATTTAATACATCTTTGGACGGACGAGGGTTACGAAAAGATTGAATGGAATAATTATGCTTATAAAGAATGCTCATCAGATGATGCGGAATTTATAGGTTTAAAAGGAGAACCACTCCGTAAAACTCATTCTTGGGATAGAAAAACTCCAAAACTCCACTTCAGTGATATTTCAGCTCACCAAAAATTTTTAATAGAAAAATATGGTATTGATGATGAACCTTCTACTTCACATAAGGAGGTTTTTTTTGATATTGAATGTGAAATGGGTGGAGCATTAACTGAAGAATATATTTCTAATGCACCTAAACCAATTACTTCTATTGCTTGGTATGATAAACAAGCAGATTGGTGGTCAATTGTTATTTTAGATAAAAAGGGTCAATTAAAACATACTAAAACTAAAAATAAAGAAATTATACCCTTATCACATGAGGCAGATCTATTAGATACATTTTTAAATAAAATGGAAGAAATCCAACCAGATATGCTAATTGGGTATAATAGTGATTATTTTGATATTCCTTATTTATACTACAGAATGTGTAATGTGTTAGGAGAAACAGATGCAAAAAGATTATCTCCTATAGGAATAGTTAAATATAAAAAGAATAATCAGTATTGGTATAAAAAAGATATGTTTGTTGATATAGCAGGAGTTGAATCTCTTGATTATATGAGACTGCACAAGAAATATAGTTGGGAAGATGAACCAAGTTGGAAATTAGATTCTATTGGAGAAAAATATGCTGGTATAAATAAAATTGAATATGATGGTTCTTTAGATAGATTATTTGAAGAAGATATCCATAAATTTATTGAATATAATTTTGTTGATGTTAAAATATTAGTTGAATTAGATAAAAAATTACAATACCTAGCATTAACAAGAAATTTAGCTCATAAAGGTAAAATTAAATATAGTGAAGTATATGCTTCATCTAAAATACATGATGGTGCTATATCATCTTATTTACTATCTCAAGGAATTATTCCACCAGGTCGTCCTAGAGGAGAAAGTAAGTTAAACTATGCAGGAGGTTATTTGTTTTGCCCTAAAGCAGGATTATATAAATATATGTTTGATGAAGATTTAACATCATTATATCCTTCTATTATAATGACTTTAAATATAGGTAGAGAAACTATTATAGGAAAAATTATTACAGATACATTACCTAAAAAATTAGAAGATTTTGGCCCCTATGGTGGTAAACCTGATCGAAATAACTATTTAGGTTTAGGTGATCTAAAAGAAATGGATCCAGATAATGAAATTAGAGTGATAGATCCTAATGAAAATGTTCAAAATACAACTGTAGGTAAAGTTATTGATGTTATAGAAAAAAACAATTTTACAATAGCAGCAAATGGAACCTTTTTTAGAACAGATAAACAATCTGTCTTATCTACTGTTTTAAATAAATGGTTTGATGAAAGAGTTATTTATAAAAACAGGATGAAAGAATGTTATAAAAAAGATGATAGCGAAGGTGGTGCAAAAAATTATTTACTGCAGTATACAATGAAAATTCTATTAAATTCCTTATATGGTGCTACTGCCTTACCATCATTTAGATATGGTTTACCAAAATCTATCTTAAGTGAAGCCATTACATTATCAGGGTGGAGGATAATACAAGAATCGGCATTAGTCGCTAATACACATATGAATAAAGTTTTAAGAAATGAAATAAAATTAGAAATATGATAAAAATAGATACTAATTTAATTCCTTTTTCTGTAACTAATTTTATTGAAGATTTAGTAAAAAATAAAACAAATCATTCTACGGATAGAATTGCACCACCTTTTTCTTTTTTTTATCAAGAAAGCATGACTTATAATGAACCATCTGGTAATGATAATGATGTAGGATTTTCTAATTGTTTTATTGCAGATTTTAATTCTTTATACAACTTTGACTATGCTTCCTGTATGGAAAACATATTATATAAAGTATGTTCTCATTATAATATATTTGTTAACAGAATACATGAAGGTAGAATATTTTTACAACCCCCTTCTAAATTTCCATTAGAACAACAACTCCATGTAGATATACCAGATGTTCCTTTAGATGCTCCTTTTTATAGTTTAATTTATTATATTTCAGATAGTGATGGAGATACTGTTTTTTATAAAGGGGATAAAGAAATAAAAAGAGTTACTCCTAAAAAAGGAACAACAGTTTTATTTGATGGCCATCTTTTTCATAGAGGAATTAAACCTATAAATAAAACCAAAATTTTATTAAATTTTTCTTTTTTTGGAACTCCTTATAATTAATAAACATATGAAATACGAAGCAGAAAGTAGACCTTGGGGAATGTATGAAATTTTATTAGATTCAGATGAATGTAAAGTAAAAAGAATAACAGTTGCTCCAGATTCAAAATTATCATATCAATACCACCATAAAAGACAAGAACAATGGACGGTAATTAAAGGAAACTTAACTATTATTTTAGATGATGAAAAAGTATTTAGGGCACCCGGAGAATCAATAAAAATTCCATTAGGAGCTAGACATAGAGCTTGGAATGAAACAGACGAATTAGTACAATTTATAGAAGTCCAAACTGGAACTTATTTCGGTGAAGACGATATAGTAAGAATAGAAGACGATTATAATAGAAAATAAATATGGCATTATCAAAACAATCAATAAGACAAGGTGTTCACGTTCTAGTAGATGGAGTACACGCAACTAAAGAAGAACTCATTACATTGAGTGAAACATGGACTGAAAAAAAAGAAGTTTTTTTTAGAAAAATGCTCCAACAAGGGGGTAATTTTAAAATGGATGGTAAAGAATTTGTAGTTAAAATTAGAGAAAATCTCCAACTTAGATCAGATGGAACTAAAGATGGGGGAGTAGTGGCAATTCCTGGAGGAAATAATTTTTAAATATTGGAAAAATTTA
>VMHT01066609.1_pt1 | contig 10335 bp, 19 predicted proteins | sample 4693611 | NCBI WGS metagenome assembly VMHT01 (sample SAMN12280063, study PRJNA550983) | marine metagenome | isolation source: seawater sampled from same location over 5 years 0.02-0.2 micron viral filtrate | place: USA: collected off the coast of southern California halfway between the port... ...
AAAGAGGAGAATACTATTTTGGTAAAGATTTCCTAAGGATGGCAGGCAATGCCTGCCATCCTTAGGAAATCTTTACCAAAATAACTTGCTTTGGTGTGAGAATATACACCGTACGCCACAATCGGAGTGGTCGTGGGGTCCAGGCCACCGTGGATCAAGGTAGCAACGGCATGCCGAGTTGCAACATTATGCCTTGGGGTCGGTGGGTCTCCGACTACTTCCAACGATTGATGTCTGCTTTGAGATATGACGCATAGGCCAGGCCTGCCACTATCAGTGAGTATAGGATTATGCTTGTGATCATGTGTTGTGTCCTGCCAGTTAAGTATGCTGATTATATTTACCAATTGTTACCAACGGGCGGTACCATACCAAACGGACCATGTGTCTTGCATGAGGAGACGCCTACCAATCGTTACCAGGATCCTTGCTCGCGGTGCGAAACCCCCTGGTGGTTTTGGTTTGGTGGTGCCCAGGTTTACCAATGCTTACCACTCCGCCGATCTGGCTCCGACCCTGCCGCGGGCCTCCTTTACCAAGCACCACCGCCTGGTAATGAGGACGGGTATTACGGACTGTTATATGTATTGACTGTGGTGGGCGACGAGGCTATCCCAATTTACTTTACATTTAGAGTAGGCAGGGTTGTGACGGGCTTGTGTGAGTAGGTCTACTACTAGGTCAAACTGTTGGGCATTGACGTGGTGTTGCACTTGTGTGAACAGTGACTTGAGTGTGGGATTACTTGGTGTGTACTGTACGGCACGGACTGGCTTTAGTATGATTGATTGCATTGTTCAACTCCTTTGTTATGCTTTACAGTATAGCATGGGCAAGGGCACAGTCAATCAGGTTTCAAGTGTAAAGACTGGCTCCGAATTACACTTGACAGGTCGGGTCAGAAAGAAAAAAGTTTTTCAGATTGGTCATGGTCGCATAGCATTTTATGAGCATGGTGGTAAAAGTGGTAGGGCAATGGTAAAATACCCGGGGTATAAAAAAAATAACAGCCGGAAAAACACCCTGCTATACCCAGGTTTGACAACCGTGTCGTTTGACCGTATAATAACCTAATGCAATACTATTACGTTATGTGTCAAAAGGGCTCTCTCGTGCATCGTTGCCATGTGCAGTTGGACCCAGGATCAGCAGACATACTACACGACTCATTAGAACAACGCTATGATCTAGTGCAAGTGTGTGACGTTAAACAGTCAGAAGTGGAACCAGACATACTCATCGCACCCGCACCTTAAATAGTTGTATGCTTGTGCGTACAGTCATCCTATATGTCGCAATGACTGTGTGTGCAGTCGCTTTCCACGAACACACCTATGCTGTGTGGGAACTGCGTGAACTTCTCATGGAACGTCAGCTCAATCTGTGGGAGTTGTTGGAGCAGTTGAAGTACGTGACGGAGGATCAGCGACCACGGGTGTACTCCGACATCCAACACATCAAACAGGAGATCAACAGCATAATAGATCAGTTGTTACGGCACGATCGATCTCAACATCCGTAGCATATATACTTTATATGGACTTGTTGTACATACTGGCGGGCGTGTTCATCTCAGCGATGGCGATCAGCGTCATACTGGGCAAAATCAACGGCACACTCATATGGTGAAGACCGCCGTCATGATCCTTTGCATATTCATTGTGCCTGGGGTGGTCATGGGTCTGATCAGCAGTTACAGGGCGGGCCAACGACCCCATCGGGACCTGTACCTCAGAATCAAAAAATTTGCACACAGGAAATAAATACATGCACTATGAGAATCTTGGCAATGGCATCCATACTGTTGATAACCGCATGTTCAAGTGCGGAGGCCGGACACAGCACTGGCAACGGTACCTGTGACGATGACATCCTGCACTACGAGAACATGACGGTCAACGACAAACGTTCGGACGCACCCTTGTACGCAGAGAGCCAGGCCATGTACCAGAAGGCCAAGAACAAGCACAACTACTGGAAGTGCGAACAGTACATGGAAGAAGCACTGAGGATGATCAGGAAGACCGACGGCGAGTACCCCACAGAGTAACCACTGGTTGCAAAAATTTACGCACACGAGAAATTAAAGGTAGCACACCCCATGGGGCGATGTTATACTAGCACAGTATCAGATACATGGCAACTATGGGATCTGTAAGCGAGAGTGGAAGGATCCCAACGCCACGACACATGACAGCCATGTGCCTGTAGCAACACCGTTTTGGTGCACCGCATGATATATAGTAAGAAACAAAGGAACACACCCACACATGATATACACGGACCAAGAACACGAATGGCTGAGCAAACCCAAGAAGAAGAGAGTCAGCAACCAGACCCCAGACGGATCAGCACCCGCCAAGAAGGACATGCGTAAGCATGACTGGGCCATCACAACGACCATAGAAGTGGACGGCAAGCACTACGTGGTGCCGGTACAGGTATAATGGAATTCGCAGAGAGGCACGTGATATAATGAAGTTCTATCGTTGGTACGAGATGTACACGGTGTACAGCACCTACAATCGATTCAGTTGCACCACCTACGTCAGGTAGGTTATAACACACTATAACAGTCTTCTCGGAGGGCCAGGTTATGTGCTGTTTAAATACACACATGATAGTAAGCCACGAGCACAGACTCATATTCACGCACATACCCAAGAACGCTGGCACCAGCATACGCACATGGCTGGCACGACACGTGCCCGACTCCCGTGATGTGCCCAACGCCTCCAAGCACATAACACCGCACCATGTACCCGAACTGGCGGGTTACACGCACTTCGCCGTGGTCCGCAATCCCTATGATCGACTGCTGAGCCAGTACAACTTCCACGTGGAGAGGTACGCGGATTACATACGGCCCAAGAGCAAACTCTCCAGGAAAGAGCAGTACCATGAGAAGCATGCGGAACTTAAGAAGGGATTCGCCTATTGGCTGGAGCACCCGTACCCCATAGCGGACAGGCGAGCCAAGTGGTACGACTACCGTTGGTGTCCACAGTCCGTGTGGTGCACACAGACCACGCAGGTGCTGAAGTTCGAGAACCTGGCCGATGACTTCCAGTGGGTACAGGATCGTGTGGGAGTGGCGGAACCCTTGGAGACGCTCAACCGCACCACTGCCAACTCCGACCACACAACCGCGGCGAACCGTGTCATGTTGGCGGACCACAGGAAGCTCATACAGTCACACCTCATGGTGGACTTCAAACGTTTTGGCTACAGGCCCGACTTCGATCGATCTGGTAAAAATGGTTGACCCGACACAGAACATAGTGTATAATAACACCATGAGTTTTCCCACTACCGTATCTATAACAGCACATGTGGACATGCAGGACAGCCTGGAAGGCTTCGTTGTACACAAGGCACTGCCCGGCGCACGTATGCGTCTGGCGGATCAGACACAGGAACACAGATTCACCAAACCCGGAGAACAGCACAGGTTCACCCTGACCGTGGACCTACAGGCAGGCGAACACCACGCGGAACTGGAGTTCATCGACGACAAAGGCCCCCAGGGAGCCATAGAGATCACGGCACTGCACATCCAAGGCACACCGGTGGGCCTGGAGATATACCAGTGCGAATACACACAGTGGGAGACCAAGCAGACTGAGAGATCACACCTGTACATGGGCAGGCCTGGTGTGTGGAGGATAGCGTTGCGGGTACCGAGGGGAGGTGTTGGTTTTGGTTAACAGTAGATCGCGACAGGCATGGGATCAGCACGCGGAACCACAGCACCTGCGTGACATGGCACTACACATATGGGGACAGGATTCAGCGGCCATGATGGAGGACTTCAAACCGTCGGACAGCCTGCTGATGAAGTACGAGAACAGCATCGCCAACTGTGAGAAAGCCCTGCGTGGCAAACGTGTGTTAGACATGGGTTGCAACAACGGAATCTACAGTTACATGGCCATGCGACACGGGGCCAGTCACGTCGTGGGCATAGAACCACGTGGCATGTTTGTTTCCGGTCTCAACGCATTCGCCGAGCAACACGACCTACCCATGGAGTTCCACAGGGGTTATGACACCGACATGGCACGACTGATACGTGAGCATGACATAGACACAGTCATCATGATGAGTGTCGATGGGATCACCAACTGGGAGAACATGATGTATGACGTGCGGAAGAGTGATGCGGAATGGTTGATAATGCAGGCCACTTCCATACCAGACACCTGGATAGATTTCAACAAAGACATCTTTGATTACGCCAAGTCCGGAGATGGCATGCCGGTGGGGTTCACCCTACACTACGAGACACACAACAGTGGCACACGTGCAGGCATCAATCCGTTGCACAGGGATCACGCCGATCCTGACACAGGTTTTCAACACATAGGCCCAGATGGCAAACTTGACCTGGACAGCAGTCACGTGTTCCAGTCAATGAAGAGCAGACAGTACATGCGTAAGTTCATTGACCACGCCGGGTTCACTGTGGACAGTTCCACGTTGCAGGACACTGCTTTACCAGATCCCACTAGCCGTTCGGCATCGCACGGTCTGTATCAATGGTACCTCTTACACATTAAATAGGCACATGTCATTTAACTTCATAGTATTTGATCAAGAACAGTTTGGCGAGTTGAAAGACAACAGCACTTATTTTTTCCAAAACATAAACAGAATAAGATACCAAGATGCCAAACGGGATCAGGTCAACTACCTGCCCCTGCACCTCCGTAAACCGTTTGACCTGCAACTGGCAATAGCAAAAATACCAAACGATATCTTCCTGCTGATGCAACAAGGGATCGTCAAGCCCTTGATAATCATGGTAACAGAACACTGGGACCTGTTCGACACCTTTGCTTGGGTACAAAACGATTATGACCTCACGCCGGACTTTGGAGATATCCCATACTCCAAGATGATACAGCACTTCACAAACAGGAGTATACCAGAGGAGAATGTGACCTGGTTGGTGCCCATGGATAGTCACATCGAGCAAATAGATTTCCTGAGAAGCCGAGGATACAAGATAGCCTGTAAATTCATACAGTTTGATTTCTTCCTTGAAACATTGAGATTGACGGCAAACAAGTATGAACCAAACACAAAAACTTTCCGGAAACACTACAGTTGTCTGTTGAACAGCACACAACGTAACCACAGATATGGAATGGTGTATGGCCTGTGGCAGAACAAACTGTTGCCCCATGGTGATGTGAGTTGTTCACCGTATGAAGAGCTAACAGAAACCAAGCACAGCAACTGGACAGATGACAGTATCACAACGGATCAGTACATGACGAATTTTACGGACTGGCATGCCAACAAGGACGAGTTCGTTGGATCGTTGCCGCTGGTGTTCGACAACACCCGCAACCAACACTGGGACCTGATAAATTATGATGAGAAGCACATATTTGAAAAATGTTTTCTATGGATAGCGTCAGAAACTAAAAAAACACACGATGGTGTGTACATAACTGAGAAGACGTGGAAGCCTATAGCGTACGGCAATCCTTTCTGCATTAACGGCGATGTAGGATCATTGAAGTACTTGCATAAGCTCGGCTTCCAAACGTTTGATAAATTTTGGGATGAGTCCTACGACAACGACACTAGCGTTGACAAAGTTAAAAAAATCACACAGATTGTTAAAGATCTGTGTAGCAAGTCGTTGCCGGAAATACAAGACATGTACAATCAAATGTTACCAATACTAAAACACAACCACGAACATCTAAAAACATTTACACAGCACGACGACATGTTGAAGAATCTATAGGTTGACCCAAACAAGTTTATAGTGTACAATTGAAACATATGCCACTTACACCAATAGTGATAGAACAGACATCCAAGGGCGAGAGATCCTACGATATTTTCAGTAGACTGCTCAAGGACAGGATAATCATGTTGGAAGGACCGATAGAAGAACACACTGCATCTGTGCTGTGTGCTCAACTGTTATTCTTGGAATCACAAGATGCCTCGAAGGATATCGTACTGTATATCAATTCGCCAGGCGGACTGGTAACGGCAGGCATGGCGATATATGATACCATGCAGTATGTCAAGTCAGACATACAAACTATAGTAGTGGGCCAGGCTTGTAGTATGGGCTCACTTCTAGCAAGTGCAGGAACCAAAGGCAAGCGATACATGTTGCCACATGCTAGACACATGATACACCAACCACTAGGAGGAGCAAGTGGACAAGCCACTGATGTTGAGATCAGGGCAAACGAATTACTGAGATGGAAGAAAGAATTGACAGAGATCTACGAGAAGACCACAGGACAACCTTTACAGAAACTCAAGGACGACATGGAGAGAGACAAGTTCATGAATGCAGACGAATCGGTTGCTTATGGATTAGTCGACAAAGTAATAACAAGCAGAACCGAAGACGACAAGGAGTAACATGACAGACGACAGATCAGAGGACCTCTCATACGAGAACGAAGGCGGATTGAGAAGTACAGTAACAATTACTCTAAAAGAGTATGACAAGTTACGAGAACAGCAGAAGTACATCACGGACAGAGATCTAATCAACTGCATAGACAAGATAGAAGAGCTTGTGAGAGCGTTGAGAAAACACATAGTTAGATCCGATTTCGAATAATTTACATCGTGTGTGAATGAAAAATCTAGTTGTAAATGGTTGCAGTTTTACACAGGAAGAACCCGGATGCAAAACATGGGCCACTTTTGTTAACGAAACACTATCCCCAGAAAGATATTACAATATTGCACAAAGTGGTGCAGGCAATCAATACATCTGCGATAGCACCATCGAGTTTTTAGAATCAACACAGTTCGACCCACTAGATACCACTGTTGTCATTATGTGGAGCGGCATCGGTCGTAAAGATCTACACATAGGCGGATCTTGGCACTATCATTTCAAAGACTTTTACGGTGTCACGTGCAAGCGGAACGACGAAACATATTTCTTACACAGCGGCGGACTGACAGACAGTTGGCTTAGCAACAAAGAAATTAGAAAAATATTCGAGCCAATTTATAAGATTGCCGACCCTCTTTCGTTGTGCAAAGAAAATTTATTGCTTTTTATAAAATTAAAGAGCTACTTGGTTAGTAAAGGATATAAGTTTATCTTTACAAATTATTTCAATACCTGGAATCCTGATGTTGAATCAACACACGGAGGAGATTACTGTATTGCATACTTTTGCAAACAATTTCCAATATATAATAATTTTGATTTCGCTAACTGGAAGTTTGCAAATGCAAACCGTGATTGCTTAGGAGACCTAGCACATGAACGTAACGGCCTAGATGACACATGGCACCCAACAGTCCAGATGCATGAACAATTTTCAAAAACTGTTATACAGTGGATTGAAGAAACTCCCACTACTATTATTTGAGGTAAGGACCTTTGGCTTTGGATGTGGTCCTTATACGTTTTACTTTGACGTACTTCTTGTCGCCGATCTTGTAGACAGTGGGTTTAGGTGGTTCATATGATTCGAACAAATTTTCCTTGTACGCTTCGAACCATCTTCTGAGTCTTCTAAACATACTAAACCCTCCATCACTGTCATATTAGTTTTCTTTTTTCCACAGCGTCCATGCACCGTAGCCTATTGCACCCCAGGCCGCTATTTTGGCCAAAGGTCCTGCTAGTAATATTACTAAACCACATGCGATTAAAACTGCGCCATCCCATGAAGTTCTTTCTTTAGATCTTGATGTAAACCAATCCATAATTGATCTCCTTACTGTGCGTCAACTGGAGTAGTATCGCCTGATAAAAGCATCCATGCAAATATCACAACAACTACAGCAACTCCAATCATTGCTTTTTTGTTTTTCTTAACTTCCTTAATAATTTTATTCATACTAAGTCCTCCTTCGTGTGTGCGTATTTATTTTATTAAATTACCTATCCATAGCCATTTCTTGCTTTCTTGTCTCGCAAGTGTCTGGAGAGAACATGCAAACTAGTGCATTGGCAACGCCTTGCATCTTACCAATTGAATCTGTGATAGTGTCTGTGTGTTCTTTAGGCTCTAATACCGTGTCTGGTAACTTAGGATTGTTTGAAGTGGTAACTTCTTTCTTCACACATCCAGACAGTCCTATCAACATAAGCAATAGGAAAATTATTAAGTACCTTTCGAATTCTTTATTCATACGGGTATTTACTGCAGGAACTGTGGAGTAATATGATGGGTTTATGTTATTGGAACTTGTTTGCCTTGTGTGCCACCTTACCGGTGTTCACGCCGTTCTTTATCACATAACTCTGTGTGCCGTTTGCACCTGAATTAACTTCCTTACGTAGGTCCTTAAAAAGCAATCTCTGTTTTGCCTCACGCATCAGTTTTTTAGCATATGTTGTTAATAGTTTTGTATCTCTCATAACTTTATTATATAGATTATTTATGTGTTGTCAACATACCAGATATGCTTATATTACATAGCACATTGAAATATTAGCCTATAACGGGTCTATACTTAAATATCTGCCATGAAAATAGCACTAACAGGAGACAAAGGGTTTATAGGACAACGTTACTTTGATCTTGTTAACACAGACAACGAGGTGTTCACTTATGATCTCGCCTCAGGCCAAGACCTCAAGGATAAATCCGTAGTTGATAGCATGCCGGACTGTGATGTTGTTGTACACATGGCCGCCACCAACGGGACTAGATTGTTCTATGAGACGCCCACAGAAGTCACTATGAACAACACACTACCCACAATGCATATCGTTGATCGTTACAAAGACACGCCCACTAAAATTGTTTTCGTGAGCTCTTGCGAAATATTCAACGGAGCAGTGGATAAAGGTTTATACAATGTTCCCACCGACGAGCAGGTTCCTGTGATGTTTGATGACATAACCAATCCGAGATGGAGTTACAGCATTCCGAAAGCATTGGGAGAAAACTTGATATCTAACTTGTCAACACACTGGTTGATAATAAGGTACTTCAACATTTACGGCCCAGGCCAGAAGGATCATTTCATAAGTGAATTTGTTGAAAGGGTCAAACAGGGAGAGTACTACATAAAAGGAAATGATACCAGAAGTTTCTGCTACGTAGACGATGCAGTGGCAATGACACACGACCTAGTAATGAATGTAAATGACAGGATAGTCAATGTTGGCAAGCAGGAAGAGTCCTCGATAGAAGATGTTGCCAAATGCATAATGGATGTTATGGGTGTTGATCCAACGCTATTAGAAATCAAAGACGGACCGGTTGGTTCGGTAAAGAGAAGATGCCCAGACACACAGCAACTGAAAGCATTGACCGGATTCGAAAAATACACAAGCCTACAAGATGGCATAAGGAAAACAGTGGAGTCGTTGTTATGAAGATCGGAATAGTAGGACTAGGTGTTGTTGGCACAGCAATAAAAATTGGTTTTGAAAAACTAGGACATGAACTAGTGTGGCATGACCTGAAACTCAATACAAAGATCAACGATATCCTGCCAAGCGAAATTGTGTTTGTTTGTGTTCCAACACCACATGGAGATGACGGCGGATGTAATACCACAAGCGTTATTAATTTGTTAAAGGATCTTGAGGACAATCATTACAAAGGTATAGTTGCTATCAAATCTACAGTCGAGTGTGGATTCACGCAGAGAGCAATAGATCAATTTACAAATCTTACGTTGTGTTTTGTGCCAGAATTTTTAAGGGAGAGATGTGCCGTTGACGATTTCACTAACAATCATAATTTATTAGCAGTGGGTACACATGACAAGTTTGTGTTTGAAAAAATGGTACAAGCACACGGACACTATCCAAAACAAACAGTCAGAATGAAACCAACCGAGGCAGAGATTTTAAAATATTACAATAATGTTTTTGCGGCACACAAGATTATATTTGCAAACATTATGTCAGCGGTGTGTGGTAAATTAGATTGCGACTACACAACAGTGAAAGATGCATTTGTAAAGTTTGGGAGATGCAAAGACACATACCTAGATGTAAACGAGAATCTCAAAGGTTATGGTGGAATGTGTTTACCAAAAGATGTTAAGGCTATGATGAAATTGTTAGAGAAACTGGACATAGACTTTGACACAATCAAATCGATTGATTCAGATAATAGTAAACTTAAAACGACCGTGTTTAACGGTATGCGAAAACAATAATATACAGTTTATCCAACTCCACTTTTACCATGCGTGTACGTGCTTCTGTGTGCGTTTAACAGGTAGACTTAGACGGGTTTTTCGTGTAATATAATTACTGTGACGCCGCTTTAGCTCATTAGGTAGAGCAACTGATTTGTAATCAGTAGGTGCCCAGTTCGAATCCGGGAAGCGGCACCACAAATACCAAATTCACCGTTATTA